>Ga0208794_1000141_pt1 | contig 65448 bp, 78 predicted proteins | sample 32_taG_FD_184106 | JGI IMG/M metagenome (GOLD analysis project Ga0208794, IMG submission 184106) | Marine viral communities from the Gulf of Mexico - 32_GoM_OMZ_CsCl metaG (SPAdes) (version 2) | ecosystem: Environmental > Aquatic > Marine > Oceanic | place: Atlantic Ocean: Gulf of Mexico... | reverse complement strand
TCTATCCCTTGACGCGCCGCGCCCGCCCGCTTACCAAACCGCGCAGGCGGGCCTGTAGCTCAATTGGTTAGAGCAGAGCGCTCATAACGCTTTGGTTGCGGGTTCAAGTCCTGCCGGGCCTACCAAAACTCCGCTTTTATTCAATGTTTCCAACGAACATGTGTCACACGAAATTGGAAATGTGTCGCATATGATTTCAATGGCTTGTAAGCGGGGTGTCACACGCTCTATTGACGGGACACGCACCTTTCTGACAACGATCCGGTCATTCATGGCACACTCCTAATTGCGGCTATTCAATCATTATGGACAGAGTGATGGTGTCTCGCTCGACAAGCTCGTCCTCTGGTGCAAACGGACAGTCTGCATAGACGGTATAGACCAGCAAACCCGCACGGCCTTTCGGCGCATAGGCGGGCATGTTGTATTCAACGGGGATAGTCTCGAACTCAAAGCCCAGGTTCACCGGCAAATAACCGTCTGCGAAATTCAGGGGGAACCGTTCCCCGGCAATCTCAAGGTACGGCCTGCCGCTTTGGAACACGCATTCCGCGCCCTCAACAGTCCTGCGTCCATGAAAGAACGCCGTGCAGGTGGTGCCGCGTTCGCATGAACCATATTCGTCTGTGAGGCTCTGCGAACGCTGTTGCGCCCAGATCACAACCTCTGTGCTATCGCGGCGCTGGCTGTCAACTTCGTCAGTGAGCTGTGCTAAATCGTGCTGCAATTCCTCGACCGCTTCGGGGAGCGCGGCGAAGGCGATAAACTGAACGCGCACCGGTTCAAAGATCAGCGTTGCGAAGAACACAAGCAGAGCCATAAACGCCCAATCGATGCTCTTTTGCAGCAAGCGTGAGGCGATGGCCTTGGCATGGTCCTGCGTAGATTTCTCAGTCATCAGTCACAATTCCCGCAAGGCCACTGGCGATGTATCGCAAGCAGCCGAACGCCGGAGCGCCGCGCCGCCCGTATATCATCGCCAGCAAGTGCCTTGGCGTGTGCTTCTGCCTCCGGTCGCGCCGCGTCCATCAGCGCAGCCGCCCTGCCCTCGGAACGCTCAGTCCCAAGGCCGAAGCAGCCACTCAATAACGTCGCCATCATCAGAAGGCAGATCAGTCGTAGATTTCTGTGCATCTTTCGTTCCTTCGATATAGTCGGAGGCGTTGTTCAGGTCGTTGGCCTGTTGCGTGTCTGACCCGCCCTTGAGGTAGAGCCAGACGCCGGCGGCGATCAGCGCGAGCGCGATGCCGCCGTAGATGTAGGGCCGGATCATTTCGCCCACCCGCGTTTGACCGCGAAGGCATAGACCACCTCAACGGCAAGGCCAATGCCGAGCGCGACGACCGACACAACGTCGGGGTCACCCGCCAGCAGGTTCGCAGCGTCAGCGCCGATAATCAGGCCGACGATGTATCGCAGGATGATACGTGCAATGGGGGCATAGCTCATGCCTTATCCTTTCCAAATAAGCCCGCCAGCAGGGACGCCAGAGCGGCACACAGGGAGCGTTGAGGGGGTGTTGTGGGGGGTCGTGGCGCTACGTGGTCCACAGCGGGCTGTGACGCGCCCAGAATGGCCTTGAAAGCGTCTGACACGTCACGCTTGACCGCGCTTCCCCAGACAGGCGTGCGACGGCTGGTCAACTGCGTGTATTCCGTCATGAAGCCGTCACCGGACCACAGCCCATCAAAAAACAGGCTGCATTCCTTTGAACGCCGCCCGATGATCGACGCAGGCTTGTTGTACCACATGAACGTCACACGAGCGCCGGACACGTCGCCCGCCTTCCAGCGCGTCACCCAGCTTGCCTTGCGAATGCTGCCCGTGTTCCAGTGGAACGAGAGAGCCGCAGCGAATTGCGCCTCGCTCAGATCATGGCCTGCGAACACCTCGCGCACATCGTCCGCGTACCGCTCAAGCGCCCAGATGAATACCTCAAGGCATTTCTGCAACGGCTGCGGGTTGTTGATATAGCGCTCAACGTTGTGACCGCTGGCGTTGGTCAGGCCGACCGACCACGTTTCGACGCCAACGGAATCGCGGTAAGTCTGGCGGATGACGGCCTCGTGATGCGCCACCTCAAGAGCAACGCGCACGGATATTGGCAACGCCGAGGCGCAGGAATGGGTCATGTCTGGTTCCTTTCGGGGGTTATTCAGGCTGAAAGCGAGCCGTGCGTCGGCTTGTTAAGCCTTTTCGCTTTGGCTAGAGATGAAAGGCATTAGCTCCACGCCCAGGCAAAACCGGAAAACACATTATGACGTTTCTTACCTACGTGGTGCTTCCGCTAGAAATTCTGACGTTCTTTTGCGCGTTCCTGTCAGATGCTATGAAATTTAGTCCAGCAATCCGAAAATGTGTTTTCTTTTTGCTGTCGGCGCTATGGGTGATCGCAACCGTGTCCCGGCCTTGGGGCGTTTCTCCGGATGATTGGAACTATTCATTTCACCTCGTCCTTTCAGACCCGTTTTCAAAATCTGGGTTTGAGGATGCGATGGGGCACAGCTTCTTGTATTATCAAGCCCTAGCAATAGTTCGTGACTTCACTGACACCGAGGCAGCTTTTTTGATAATAGCGGGCGCGGCACTAGGTCTGAAACTCTGGCTAATTGGCAGGATCACGTCGCACAGCCTAATGTCGCTTTTCGCGTATGTGAGCATATTTTGGATGCTGCATGATGTTGTGCAGCTACGCGCGGCTGTCGCAAGTTTGCTGCTTATTCTAGCGATCCATCTTTATTCAAGCGGAAAAAAAGCCCCTGCTCTCGCCTCTATGGCCGCTGCTCCGATGGTCCATATTCAGGGTGCAGTCGTTCCAATCGGTATTGGTTTGCGATGGCTGTTTGCAGAGAGATTTTTTCTGGCAATCGGGGTGGTTCTTTTCACACAAGCCTTAGTCTCAGCGGGTGTAGCCCCGTCTAAAGCGATTTTCGCTTTCATACCAATCGACAGTGAAAGGGCGCTTGCAACCCTAGACGCGAGTGAGGGAGGAAGCGGGCTCAGGCTAACCACCCTTGTAATGGTCGCAGGGCTTGCTTTGGCTATACCCGGCTTACGCTCATGGCGCAGTGCGGCTATGGATTTGGCGTTTTATACCGTGATTGGCGGCTTTTTGGTTTACTGGCTGACCGCAGGAGTGGGCGGGGTCAGCAACAGGTTAATGCAGTTCCTATGGGTTCCGATTGTGCTTTTGGCCCCATACTACAAAAAGAATTTCTTTACTTACTTCGGCTTCATTCTGATCTGCCTAGCCTACTTCTACCTGTCTGGTTGGATCAACCAGCTTATGGGACATGCCGGTTGATCCTAGGTCAGTTCGTTACTCCGCTATTGGCCGACGAACTTTTCTACGCGGAAGCGAGAGTTGAACATCATCACATAGCCGTTCACGTAAACTGAACGCAGAAGCACGTTGGCCTCCCCCGGCGCGAAGTCATACAGCTTGACGGTTTGAGTATAGGGGGGAGGCGACATGAACAAAGCTGGCTCCGTCGTCTCAGCCGTCCAATAGAAAAGGTTACCCGTATCCGAGTCCCTCACTAGGCTGCGCACAGTTTCCGTACCGGGACGCCCCGGCGGCTGATAGGTTTGAACCCCCATGTTCACACTGCCAGCAGCAGTGTTATTACGTGCTGCCTCCAATAAGTGATAGCTTGGCCTGTCGCTGGTCAGGATAAACTTTCCATCCCGCTGACTCTCACCATTAAATCCAGCCGGGGGAACCAATAGAAAATCCACTGGGTAATGGTTGGTCCGAGGGGCAACGGGAGTTGTCCATTGTAGCCAACTATCTGTGCCTCCTGGGCCTGCTCCGATCCCAGAAGGTGTTAAACGCTGCAACCCGATTTGGTCACCCCATCCCGCATCTCCGAGCGAGGCGAACAACGCGACCGAACCCTGATTATGGAAAGAGTGTATGTGCCGCGCGCTTAGAAACTCTGCCGACAGTGCCCACGTCCTTGCTGTGAGATCGAACCGAAAAATACGCGGACCTCGAACAGGGTCAGGGCCGGGTGACATTCCTGTGGTTCGGACCTCTGCCCCAGAGGTATATTCGCCAATAAAGATATGACCGCCGACAACCCCTAGCCCGTATGGCCTTGCGGTAGCATTCCCGCTGCGTAGCCCCGCAGAGATAGGGCAGGATATGTCTGTCCACGTTGCGGTGGCGGAAAGGTCACTGCTTTCGTGTAGGTCTAAGTTGTTGCAAAGAACGTAGAGCTTCCCGCCCTCTACAATAACGTCTGCAATACCCGCACCAGTGGTAAGGGCACCTGGCGGGACTGTCATCTTGTCAATAAAGGTATGACCAGAATCAATGCTCATCGCCATATTGAATGTGGAGGTGTTCAATCCCCACGGCTGGCGGTTTGCAGGGTCTTGACCATAAACGCGCACAGTGCGGCCCGTTTCGATTTCGAAAAGGCCCTGAACTGGTGGCAGGTATTTTTCTTTTATTGTGACCGAAGGGGCAGCGGCGCTCAGTGTAGGGCTGGCCGGAGGGTTCGGCAAAGGGAACGCAGCGGTAGCAACTTCGCCCCCACCGTATTCATTTACTCCTACCCGGCCAATAGTGCTGTTGGTAGTTACGCCAACGTAATATTTACCAGCCGGAAGGCTCGTCTCAGGCACAGCCACAATCAATTCGCCAGCAGGTGTCAACTCTCGCGGGCCAGACCGGACCAAAAGCTCACGGGCGGAATTATAAATACCCACCTCGGCCAACTTGGCAGCAGTGTCAGCGACGATCACATCAATTGAAAGCCTGTTGATCACGGTTTCGGAGTACAGACGAAACGGCACGAGTTTGACGTTGGTTAGCTGGCTCTGCGTTGTTGGGTTTGATGTGGTGATATTCTTAATGCTGGCTAACTCTGCCGCATCGGCAGATTCAGCAGCCGCCACGCGATCCAGCGCCGTTTGCGCGGCATCTTCGGAAACCTGAGAAGCAAGCCCCGTGATCGTCGCATAATTCGCCTGCAACTCATCAACCTGAGACTGCGTTAGCGGCGTGCCAATCTCGGATAGCTGAGTTGCCTCGCCGCCATCGTTAAGCCAGAAGATCAACTGCAAATCCGACGCGGTAAAAAAGCCCTCGCCATCGCTGGTCCGAGCAAGGCCGTCCGTCGTATCGGTCGCGTAGATAAAGCCGTTGATAGATGCCGAAGACACCGCAGCCATAGCGGATTCAATCAGCGCCTCAAGTAGCTCTTTTGTGGTATATTTTGGATCAGTTCCAGTTGTCGGCAGAATATAGCCCATGCGGTTTTTCCTTATGCGTCTGTTGTGGCTGAAACGCTGGCTGTAAATGCCGATGCGCTGGCGTAGTCGCCCCGTGAGCGGGCGAAGTAATAGCGGGTAACGGAGGTGCCTAAGCTGCCCTCGTTAATGCTCACGATTGTGTTTTGGCTGGTGTAGATGGCGGTGCCGATCAGGCTGGCCGCGCCGCTGTCGTCTGTGTCGCTGCCGTAGATTTCGATAGCGCGGAAGTCGGGATCATTTGGCGTGCGGAAGCTGACTGTGATTTCGCCAGCGCCGCCAACCGCTGCGCCTTCAATCGGGATGTCGATTTCGATATCCACAACGGGCTTCATATCCTCAATTTCGACCCAATCGGAGTTACCGTTAGGGCCGATAGCGCGGACGCGGATATCATAGAACAGGTCTGGCGATCCTGAGAGGTGGCCAAAGACCTTGCCCGACCCGTCGCGCACGTCGTGGCCGATCACGCCGCCTGTCTCGTATTTGCCAAGAAGTTCGCCAATCCCAGCGTTCGACTTATATTCCCACTCGTAGCCCGTGACGCCTGACGTGGAAGGATCGAACGCAAAGCGGATGCGAGGGATAATGGTGCCGCCCGTGTTCAGGTTCACCGCGTCGCCCGTTGTGACGCTCAACGCGCCGGGGTCTGCCGTGCCTGTGCGTTCGTCGTCGTATTCCTCGTCAAAGACTTCTTCCTCGTCGTCGGCAGGCACCCAATCGTAGATAGCCGCGTCATGCTTGACCAAGGACGCAGGCAAGCGCATGGCAACTTCCCCGCTTTCGCCAATCGGGTCTAGGCCGGGGTGAATGCCTTCGATTTCATAAACGCCGACAAGCGCGTCGTAGGGCGATGGCAGCGCAATGGTGACAGTCGCCCCGCCGACGAGGTTAAACGCCTCTGGTGGCAGCGTGCCGCCCTGTATGCGCTCTTGTCTGCGCTGGCGTAGGCCGGTGATTTTGCGCACCCGCATCGCCTGCGTTGGTGAAGGGCAGAACGGCAGATCGACCGTCTTGACCGCAGGAACCCCGCCGTCAGCAGCCAGAGCGCCTGGAATATCCCACGGTGTCAAATCCGCAGTCTCGTATCCTCGCGCCGCAGAGAGGTAGCTGACGCGCAGCTGGTTCACCAGTTCAGCCCCCGGCAGCATGTCGGGGAACTCGAACCCCTCGCCGAGCAGGTAGGTCAGCGTTTCGGTTGGCTCACGATAGACGCCCGCCGCATAGCCCAGCTTCCCACCAACGCGGATAAAGTCTGCCGCGCCCGATATCATCATCGGGTTGAGCTGGTCCTCGATCTCGCCTTCGTTGAAAACCAGCGTGCCGCCGCAGATATAGCGCTTTTCGCTGCCGCCAGAGTTTAGCGTCACCACTTGGTCACATGCATTCGGGCCGTCTGCGTCGAAGCTGCTGTGAAGCTGTTCTGCGCGGTAGCCTCGGATCGGGTTATTAATCAGCGCATCACGAACACAGAGCGCGTGGTTGTCGCTCCAAGCGGTGATGCCCGTGCGCGGGTCTTCGACCAGTGACCACCGCCCCTCAACCTCGACCAATGGCGGCGTAGAGGGCCAGCGCTCCTGCCGCTTGCCGCTGTCGCCCGCGTCCAGCTTGAGCCAGATCATCGTGCGGCCCTTCCAAGCGTCGGTAGCCTTCCACAGGTGGTCCGCCGAACCCTCGACATAGGGCGCGTCGTCAGTGAACTCGGTAGGCGGGGCGGTGTGGTCGCCTCGGCTTACCCAGACAGTGACGTGGCCGCTAAACGGGTCTTCCGTTGCCGTCGCGCCGGGGCCGTCCAGATCAAACGCGTCGCCGGTCAGGACCACTTCGCGCTTATCAAGGTAGAGCGTGAAGGCCGATAGGTCGGATGGCCGCGAGCTAAGCAGCCACGCGCCGTAGATTTTCTTGCCCTTCACGGGTGTCCCAACTGGTGTGCCTGTAGCGCGGCACTCCCCATAGGGGAAACGATGGGCGGGGGATGTTGTCGGCTGCGCCAGATCCCGCGCCACGTCCTGCACTTTCGGCTTCTTTGCGAAGATTGCCGAAAAGGCGGTATTAATCAGGAACGAGACACCGAACTGCACCACGGCAGAGCTAATCGCCCCTGCCGCCGCCGCGCCGAAGCCAAGAGCGGTTGCCGCGCTGGTGATTGCCCCGCCAATGGCCCCGATGATAGGCGCTAGAAACGGCATGTCCACGCCCCCAGAATATCGGCCTTCACTATTGCCATTCCGGCCTCCGTCTTCGCGGCGTATTCGCCGGATTGAATGCAGATCGCCAAGGCCGCGCCGAACGTGTCAGCGCTTGCGATTAGGGCTAGGTCGCCCGCCTTGGGTGTCGTGGTTTTCGGTAGGTCAAACGTCGCCTCGCACCATGCGAGATAGCCGCCTGCCCGCTTGAGTATCCGCGCCGCGCCTATCGCGGTGCTGTAGTCGTTTCGACACCCTTCGAGGGGGTCAGCGCCGTGCAGCGCCTCGAAGGCCACACAAGCCGCCGTACAGTCGCGCCGAAGGCCCCACGCGAACGGATCGCGCAGGCTATCAAAGGCAGCGTTGAAAGCCGCCCGTTCTGTTATTCGGGCCACTGTTGAGGGTTGAACCGCAGCTTGTTGGCGTTCTGGACGTGCCGCCCCGCCGTGTCGCCGGGATATTTGGCGATCTGGTCTTCGTAGCTGTGCGTGATCGACGCCGAGGAACGCGCAGAGGGGCCAATGCCTAGCCCCAGCACCATATCGTGCGCCAAGCCACCGTCTGAGCGTGTCAGCGCCCCTGTGCGGCTGTCGAAGTAGCCTGTGAACAGTTCCACGGGGTCAGCTTTCAGCATATTGCCGCCCGCTGTCGTCGTGGTCGCAAACCAGACGGTTAAATCGCGGTTGCGGATGATCTTGCCGCGTTCGCCTAGCATATCCTCAACGGTTGCCGCGACCCGCACCGTCGCCTCAGATGTTGCCAGCCCGCCTTGCTCCATAGGGGCCGTGAATTGCACGAGCTTCCCCGCGCCCATCCACGTTTCCCCGCCCCATGACAGGTTCCCCGCGCCCGTGTGCAGGCGGATTTCCTCGCCCGGCCAATCGGCATAGGTCAGCAGAACGGGGTGGAAGTGGCCCTTGAGGTCGTCAATCAGCCCCGATGATGCGCCGCGCGTTAGCCCCACGGGTCAACCTCCGTCCATCCGTCGCTGTATTCGTCCTCGAACACCTCGCGGAAGTCCCACTGATAACCAAAGGTGCCAGTCACGCCCTGCACCGAACGGGGAACACCCGCCGCTTCAAACACGATATTCTCGCGCTGCCCGATGCTGACCAGCCCCGTCAGGGTGAACGCTTCGGGTTTGTCCGTGCGGATCGTTGCCACGCCAGACGCATCCGACCGCGCAACCGTGAGGACATACGCGCTTTCCTTGGTGTCGCCATCGGTCACGCTGATCACCTCAGAAGGCCGCGCCACGATACGCGAGGGAGGCAGGCCGGAGACGGTCAGGCTGTTCCAAGGGCCATCCGTTGCGGGTTCGCCTTGCAGCGCATAGGCCCCGTCGCCCCACAGCAGATCCACGCCGCCTGCCGTCCATAACAGGTCCGTCCCGTCGTCGGTCCATTCCAGCACATTGTTGCGCAGGTCCAGACCGCCGCGTGCCAGATACCAGAGCGATGAAAGGCACTCGACGCGAACGAGGTTAGGCTTGCCCGCCCACATGCGGTTGAGCATCCGAACGTAGCCCGCGCCCGCCTGATCCGTGCCAATGCCCGTGATATTGGCCGTCGCCACGCGCCGCGCCCGCTGCGCCGATGATGTGCGCGGCCTGCCCTCAATTAGCCCGACAGAGCGCGATTGCGGGTAGACCTCGGCCAACTCCCAACCCGTAAGCTGGAATGGGGGCCATGCGATAACGTCTGTCATTATGGTGACCACCCCGATTTGCTGTTCTTGAAGGATCGCTGCGAAGCGTTGACCGATTTCTGGACCGTCTGAGCGTCCATGACTTGCACTTGCGCCATAATCGTTCCGTTATCCGTTAGGGTAAGCTCCCCGCCGACAACGCGGACCTCCGCAACACCGCCGCCAGAAGCCCCGCGAAGGGCCGCTTGCGCTTGAGGAACGTTCAAAACACCGCCCGACTGCGACGGCACGAAAACCTCGCTATTGGGCGTATTCTCGTTCACCAGATAAGCGCCGCCAGCTTTGGCCGAACCGCCGTTTGCACGCTTGCCTGTCAGCGCACCAACTAGGCTGCTCAGAATGCCGCCGAAGCCCCCGCCAGATTTACTGCCGCCGCCCGCGAACACGCCCTCACCGAACAGTAGATATTCAAGAGCCGCCCGCTTGATGCTGTTCGTGAAGGCGTCCATTGCGTCAACGCCGCCCATAGCTGCGTCAATCACGCTATCCTTGAACTCTCCTTGGATTTTCTCCATTGCGGCGATCTTGTCGCGTGCAAGGTCGTATTCCTCGGCCAGCTTGCCTACCGCGCCTGCTTCCGCGTCAATCTTCGCGGTCAGTTCTTCGGTGATATCAAGGCCGCGCTTCTTCGCCTCGTCTAGCAGCTTGTGCTTGACGGTCAGCGCGGCGACCTCGCCTTTGGATTTGCCCAGCATTTCGACTTGGCGATGAAGGTTTTGCAGCGCCTCTTCCGAAATGTTGAACAGCGGCTCTTGTTCGCGCCCGCCCTTGCGCCCCGAACCCGAACGCCCGCGTGGGCGGCGTACCTTCGGCTCTGGCAAGACGTTGCCGTCACCGCCATACAGCGCAGAGTTTTCGCGGATCAGGGTTTCGCCAGCAACGCGCCCTTGGCCGTATTGCTCGTATTGGGCGGCAAGGTTGGATTTTTCCTGCGCCTGTGAGGCCGCGATAAGCCGCGCCGTTTCCAACGAAACCCCAAGGTTTTCGGCCAGCCGCGCCGCCTCGTCTGCACCACTGGCGATATTGGCTGCGATGTCGATCTTGGCTAGGTTCAGCGCCTGAATTGTTGCCTCAAGAAGCTGGTCGTAAAACTCTTTGCCTTCGTCCGTCGCCTCTTCAAGGTTCTTGGTCGCACCGTTGATGTAATCAGCCAGCGTTGCCATTGCCTCGGCCTGCTCTTCCGGCCCCTTGGCTTGCCCGATGGCGGCGAACTGTGCCACGACCTCATTCGCCTCTATGGCAGTCAGACCCAACGCATCGCCAAGATCGCTGATATTCGACCGGACATCTTGCAAATCGGAAAGCCTCGAAGTCAGCTCACCCAATTCACGGTTTGCCGCAGCGAATTGCGAATCCGTCATGTTTGACGGTTGGTTCAGTTCGTCCATCCGCGAAGAGATATCCGCGATAGTCTGGTCAAGTTCTCGCACCTCGTCAGGTGTGAACCCGAACACACCAGCAACGCCCAATTCATTCGCAACGCCACGCGCCGCAGTATCTAGTGCGGCGCTTGCCCGGATTTGTGCGATCTTGCGATTGATCGCGTAAATCGTTTCGGCTTGAGCGGCCATGTCGCCGAACTCTTTTGCCATGTTGACGCCAGCCAGTGAATCCGCAGCGCGTACAGCCTCAATACTTTCACGCAGCGCTTTCAGCTTGTCGGTCAGGTTCCCCGAACTCTCGGCTGCATCATCTTGAGCGCCGACCATGTTCCAGATTACGCCAGCCAGCGGCGCACCAACGGCCAGCACAGCACCCATGATAGCGCCCCACGGGCCAAGAATGCCCAGAAGCTGCGAACCTTGCTGCGTGAAAGCTGTAAGCGCCGATGTGCCCCCCTGAACCTGCACCGCGAAGTCGCCCACCTGATAGCCGCCTTGTTGGAAGATATGGCGGTTGCGGGTCATGAAGCCAGTCTGCGCCGCAACGCTGCTATTCATCGCAACGACATTGCTTGTCAGCCGCTTCGCACGCTCGGCGGTCTGATCATATTCGCGCTGAACAAGGTCCATGCCCTTGGCGTGCTGTGCCGAATCAATCGTGCCAGCTTCAAGCGCCGCGTTGAACCGCAGTTGCTGCTTTTCCAGCTTTGCTTCTGCCGCCGCAAGGGGCGTGAACTTGCGCTCAAGTCGATCAATCGCCGCGCCCGCAGATTTGGCTTTCTTCTCGAATTCCTGCTGTTTGAGTTCCAGGAGGATGGCAATTTTTTCAGTTGGTTCAGCCATGCTTCGCCTTCAATTCCTCGAACTGCTCCCAAGTGGGCGGGGCAGTTGTTTCGCCTGCGTGTGCTTCGTTCCAACCCTCGACAAAGAGGGACCAATCGGCGGGCGTCATGAGCCGCCAATCGGACATGCTTAGACCGGCGCTGATGGCGCTTTTGATTTTGTCCGCCGCTTCGTATTTGTCGGGGCGCTCGGTGCGGACGATCCAACTAAATCGTCGGCTTTTTTTTTATCCTCTGGCCGCAGGAACGCGGCCAAAAGCAAGTCCTGCGCCATTGCGCGGATCTTGTGGTTTTCGCTTGGGGGCATGTCGTCAACCAGCTTGTCAGCGGTCTTGTCATTCAGCCCGCCGCCCACCAGTCCCAACGCGACCAGATCGCGGCAGTGACGCGCCTGCGGTTCGCCCTTGCCTAGCAACTGGTCAAGCATAGTGAAGATGCCTAGGCCATGCTGTCGCTCAAAGCGCTCAATCTCGCCGTTGCGGAGGATCAGCGGGCGACTTTCGCCGCCCAACTGCTCCACAGTCCCGCCCAACGGGGCGTCTGCCGTGATCGGCATTTATGTCTCTGCCGTGAACGCTACAGGGCCGGTGGAAGTCAAACCAAATTCGAGGGTTACAGCACCGCCGTTTACCGTGGCTTCCGTCCCGATGTTTTCGGTGATGAACTTACTCTCGAACGTGCCCAGGCCGGGAATAATGACCTGATAATCGTTGATCGCCGTGCCGGTCAGCTTCGAGGTGATCAGCGCGGTCGCTTGCGCCTTGTTCTCGAAGAATCCAGCGCCAGAGAATGTCACCTTGCCCACGCCAGACATCATCTCTTGGAACAGTTTGTCACCGGAGCCGGAGCAATCAATCGTGGTCACGTCAACGGTGTCACCATCTAATGACAAGTTGCGGGTATTAAGCCCGCACATCGTGGAATATACGACAGGATCAGCGCCGTCACCGGCCTTGATCAAGAATAGATCGGGGTTCTGCTTTGCCATTGGTAGGCTCCTATTTGGGATCAATCGCTTGCCCAAGGCGGATTGAAGGGCTTAACCTTGCGCAAAATGCACAAGGGAAATTCTATGAAATATGCAGCCATAGCGGCGATATTGCTGTCAGGCCCAGCTTGGGGCGCAGCGGTTGACGCGGACAAATCCCGCATGATTGTTCAGAACGGCGAAGTGATCAGTTCCAGCTCGTTCGTTCAACCGACGCTAGGTTTCGAGCTACTAATTCGCCACGATGGCGCGATCTACATTTGCCAAGTCGGGCAAGATACGCGCTTCGGGTACAACGGTGCGGCGAATGTCAATTTCGTGGTGGTCAACGGGTGCGTTTCACCCGATGCCGATTAACCGTCCAGCAGCGTGGTAAACGCGACAATTGCCGTATGGCTTTGTCCGTCTCCGTCTTGTTCTACGGTCTGCGTTTGCCAGTGCATCTGAACCATAGTGTATCCGGTTACAGGCAAGGTGGTTTCATTCAGCGCCGCTACGATAGCCTCTGCGCATTTGGTGGCTTCTACACGCCCAGACGTGACGGGGCGGCTGTGTGTCTCAATCCCGAAGGTCATAGAGGCCGCGCTTGCGCAGGTCGTGCGAAAAGGGCGCGGCTCAATCCCGCCAATGCGGATATATGGTCGCGTGGCGCTCTGCGGGGGCTGGTCATAAACCCGCGTGCCGACCAGCGCAGAAACGCCAGAATCGGCTTTGAGGGCCGTGACAAGCGCCGCTTGCAGCGCCAGAGCGTAACCATCAGCCATTGAACAGAACCGCCAAAGCTAACAGCATCGAAACCGATAGCATGGAGCAGAAAAGCTTACGGCGACGGGTTTCGGCCTCTAGGCGGCGTAACGTCACCGCAAAATCGTCAAGCTGATAAGACATAATGCCAAGCATCACTTCACCGCCTTGATTGCATCTTTGATGGCCTTGCGATTCCGCGCCGCCCGTTTCTTCTTCGTCGCGCTAAGCGCAGGGTTCACAAACGGACGCGGCCCGCGTTCGCCCTCGATAACCTTCGCTTTCGGCCCGAAGTCGATAAGCTGTGAACCATCGTCTACGGTGACATTGCGGATAAGCGCCCTATTCGTGCCGGATCGCTGGGGAATAAGCACCTTTGCCATATCCACCACCGATTCCGCGTTTTCGCGGTTGGCACGGGCGAACTGTTCCTCAATCTCAGGCGTGATCCGCTTGAGCATGGATTGCGTTGCCTCGAAGCCGGATTTCTTCACTGTCCGCCGCCTGTCTCGACCAATAGATCTAGCATCGCGCCCTGATCGTCCGCGTTCGCGATACCTCTGATATTCCATGTCTCGCCACGGGCAACCGCCTGGTCAGCTTCGGTTAGCCCGCGCGCCTGGACACTTGAGCGGATGCGAATTGTGGCCGTCCGGACGTTCTCGACCGATCCCGCGGCAACACGCTCCTTGCCAGTGGTTTCGCGTACGTTTCCCCAGACCGTGAACAGCGGCTCAAACGTGCCCGTCACATTGCCATACGCATCAGGGGTTTCTGCCTGCCGATTGAACGCGACCAGATGCCGAAGCTTGCCAGCCCTCACAGCATCACCCTGTAGCGCGACAGAAGCGCACTCACAGCCATCGGCAATTCAACGGCCGACATTCCCATGACCACCGTTTCGCGGTTGTCGTACCAGTGCCCGACCAGCATCTTGATCGCGACCTTAAGGCCCTCATCCACATCAGCTGCATCGAACCCTGCTGAGATCGTGATCTTCACCGGGTAGCGTGCAGTGCTCAGTTCCGGCGACTGAATTCCATTGGCCCACTCCAAGACTGTTCGGTCCGACGGCGCATCTGTGATCACCAGTTGGTTCTCGGGCACGGTCGTTTGCATGCCAGATGAGTTGATGTAGCTTACAGCGACATCCGTCACCGGCTCGATAGGCAAGGCGAGACTGTTTGGCCAAGCATCCAGTTCCAGCAACCATTCCTGTTGGATGATGGCCCGCCCGAGGATGCCGGACGGGCCATCAAGATAGCCAACTGCAGCGGCGATGAGAGATTCAATCAAGGAATCCTCATCATCGTGATCGACACGACAGTACTGCTTTGCCTCTTCCAGTGAGACGGGCAGTTCAGCAGGATCAACTGTGCGTGTCAGCCGCATTGGTTAACCCTTCTTTCCAGTCGCGTCGGCCTTGGCCTTTGCATCTGCGTCAGCTTTTGCCTTGGCATCAGCCTCTTCCTTAGTATCTGCATCTGCCTTCGCCTTGGCGTCAGCCGCCGCCTTTTCCTTGGCCTCAGCGTCGGCTTTCGCATCGGCCTCTTCCTTGGCTTTGGCATGCGCTTCAGATCGAAGAGCTTCAGCCACCGGATCAACTGCCGTACCTGATGCGATCAGTTTGTCGGCCAACGCGTCATTGAAACCTGCGGTCTCGCCTGCCTGATACATCTGATGCGCCTTGATCAGGCGCACGATCTTCATTGTGGCAGGCGGTCAAAACCGCCGAGGACCAACACCGAGGACAGCTCGGCAGTGTCAGTGCCGGATGCGCTCAGGTTGGGTGTGAAGTTCGCTCGCACATAGCGGCCAGCGCCAGCAAGCGGAAGATCAACTTCCAAAGTGCCGGAAACCGTCCCGCCGCCTGAGGGGCCCGTCGCGACGACAGTGCTCACACCGGTTTTCAGGGTGGTCGCATCACCGAGGTCATCCGCGTTCCCGCTCTGGACGGTATAGCCGATCGAGAGGGTTTCATCGGCAGCCAGGGTGGCGGTATAGGGGATCGCCAGGACGCCGGAAAGCGGGTGGCAGTTCTCCATCAAATCGATGATCACACCGGTGACCGCAGTAGCATCCCCGGTGCCGCCGGCCGTGGCCGCTGCGTTGGCCGAGGCACCCATCACGGCGATCAGCGACCCGATGTTTCGCAATTGAGTGGTCATTTCACTTTCTCCTTGGGCAACGCCCATTTAGGCTTCGGCCAGGATTGCCCAGCCGAAGCGCGTTTGGTTCAGTCTTCAGTCAGATGAGAGTTGGCCTTATGTGCCCCAGGTGACGCCGGTCAGGATGGACAGCGCCGCCAGATGGCGCAGGCCGATGTCATGCTGCATGATCATGCGCATCAGCGTTTCATCACGGCTAAACGCTGCCTGCATTGTGCCACTCGCATCTTTGTAAGCGGCTTCGGTCGACATCGCGATCTCAATGCCCATGTGCTCGCCGACCATAACGTGACCAGGGTGCACCAGCATGATCTCGGACGCGATGCCACCGTCGCCTAGGTTGTCGGGGATTTCGGTCGTGATGTGGACAGGCTTCTTGCGAAGCATGTTGTCGCCCATCTCTGGGTAGACCTTGTTGCTATTGCCGTCACGAAGGTTCGTCAGAAACATCGCCGTCCGGGGCGACATCGCCCAATGCGCTCCGGTATAGACGATATTGTTGTTACCGAGGGCCAATTCCATCGCACCAAGATCGTTGTCGACCTTCTGCACGTCCGGGGAAGCCGTCATTGTCAGAATATGGGTGGCCTCAAACGGCGTACCGATATGCTGGTAACGGAAACCCTTGGGCTTGTACTCGGTACCGGCACCGCGCAGGAAGTGACGATCTTGAATTTGCGCAGCATCTTCGACGGCATCATCGCGGATCATACGATCCACAGCCGTCGAGCTGGAGCGCAGCAGGTCATTCGAAACCGGAATGATGCCGCTGAGCTTCTTCGCAGACAGCTTGACCTGCCCGTATTCGTAGCCAGTTGCCGGCGCATCTTCCTGCTCGCCGCCATAACCGAAGTTGGCACCGCTGACGCGGCGGTTTGTGGTCATGTTACCGTTGGGCATCGGCACGATGCGCGGGCCCATGGCAGTCACAACGCTGACAGGGCGCAGCAGCTCGATCACTTCGGTCGAAACGTCTTCAGGCACAAGAAAACCGCCTGCGGTACCGGTGCTCATGTTCTGATTGGCAAAGAGGCCGCTGTCGCCATTGGCTTCAGCCATCTGTTGCGCCACGTAGTGGTTGCCACCCGCAGCTGCGATCGTGCGGACCATGCGGCCAAAGGTTAGGCCCTTTTCAGCGGGTTTCGCAGGCGTGGTGTCAGCAGTCGGCGCGGTGCTGCCGGGAAGAGGCTCAGGCATACGTGCAGCGGCAGCGCGGCGGCGCTCAAGATCTTCGAGGCGTGTCAGTTCAGCCGCCGCTTTGTCATCCTGCGCTTTCAGCGCATCAAAAGCGGTTACCTGCTCGGCAGTCATATCGTCACCATCGGGCACAGATGCGAGCAGCGCATCCATTTGGTCGATGATACCCGCGCGGCGGGTTCTCAGCTCAAGGATTTTATCCATGATCAGCTCCTTATTGCGGCACGCCGCGTTTCGATGTCGGTGGAAGCGCGCGCACGGCTTCCCACCACTGGTTGCCGGGTGCGCCCGGATTTCTCTGACAACAGCGCCTCAAGGGTGCCGACACGGTCAGCCATGCCCGCCGCCACAGCACGGGCAGCGGAGAGCATCGCCCCTTGGCCGAAGTCGGCGCGGACACGGGCTTCGGTCACTTTGCGACCGGCAGCGACGTCGGCGATGAAGACTTCTTCGATCGCATCAATGTCACGCTGGATAGCAGCCTTGCCATCGTCGGTGCTGGGATCCGGCCGTTTCATAGGTGCGCCGGTGCTGACGACTTCATAGGACCGGCGACCATTGGTATCTGGGGCCTCTTGCCGGGACATTGAGGCGACAACGCCGATCGAGCCCACGGCAGCGGATCGATCCATAACGATCTCGCTGGCCTGTGATGCCAGCCAGTATGCAGCCGACGCGCCGTTGCCGGTGATGTATGCGGTGATCGGCTTGGTAGACGCCCGAAGGGTCTCAGCGGCCTCACCTAAGCCGGACACGACACCGCCAGGGCTATCGAACAGCATCACGATGCGCTCGACGTCAGCTGATGCCAGGGCAACCCGATGATCACGCATCACAGCATCCAGTGACGTGCCGTCGGTCGATGCGTTGACCATATTGGCACGCGGGAAGATAGCGCCGATCACAGGTATGACCGCGCAGCCGTCACGGATGGTCGACATCCGCGCACCTTCCAGCCGCGTGCCGACAGCAGCGATTGCCATCTTGGACGCGTCGACGTTCTCGATATGGCCGTCCCGCGCAATGCGCTCAAGAATATCGTCATCCAGCGCGCGCGCCGCGATGGCCTCGATCGCAGATAGATAGTCGGGAAGGATCGCCCAGGGCTGCGATCGGACAGCTGCAATCAATGCAGTCAGATCTTTGCTCACTCGTTTTCTCCATTTGCAGGGGGGCTTTCGGCAGACCTGCCAGCCACTTGAAAGTTGGACGGCATCCAGTAGTCGGTGCCCGCTGCGCCTGCGATATCGGGCTTGTTCTCGTAGCTGCGCAGCTCGTTGCCGTTGACCATGCCCATCTGACGCTGGAGCCAGAACGCTTCCATGCGGCTCTTCAGGTCACCCTTCACAAGCGCGTCGGTGACGTGCTCGAAGTAGAAGCCTTCACGCGCAAAGGCCTTGGTTGCCGCCTGTGCCAGCCGCGCATAGTGCGGGCCAAGGTGATAAATCACGAACTCAAGCGATTGCTGTTCGATGTTGCCGAAGGTCGCCTTTGACAGATCGAAGATCAGGTGCGGCGGCACGCCCCAGATCCGCGCAAGGTCCACCACCTGAAACTGTCGTGTTTCCAGGAACTGGCTCTGGCGCATGTCATGGGTCAGGAAGTTCGCCTTGAGATCCTGATCGAGGACGGCGATCATCTCACCGTCCTGCCCTGCGTAGAGCTTCGACCAATCTTCCTTGATCCGCCGCTTGTCCTCAGGGCCCACCTTCTGCTCAGTCGACAGCACAGTCGACGGCCTGCCGCCCTTATTCCAGAACTTTGCCGTGTGGTCGGATGTGGCAATCGCCCCACCAAGCGCGTCGCGCGCATACTGAATCGGGTTAAGACCGTTCAACCCGTTCCGAGAAAACCCCGGCACATGGAAGATATCCCGCGCTGGAAAGCGTTCATGTGACCCATCAGGCAAAGTCGCATCATAGAACAGGATCGTGCCTTCCTGTCGGTCAAAGTATTCAGCGACCAGTACCGTACCCGGCTTGAGCCGCGTCAGAACTTTTGCCCGCCCGTCCGCACCCCGGCTGACATAGGCGTAGAAGTCACCAGCCAGAAGGATATCGGCCATCAGCAGTTCGAGAAATGCAAACGGTGTCTGATGACTGTTCGGCGAAACCTTGAAGAGCTTGCCTTCGATCTCCTCCAAGGCGGTAAACCGGCCACCTTGCCGGCGTTCGTAGTAGTGCAGGGGCGTCATCGCAAAGACGCCCGTCAGGATCCGCAACGCCTGCAGCGTAGCTGGAATGGACAGAGCGCTCTTTTCGTCAACACGGACGCCGGTTTTTGAGCGACCTGCAGTGACAATGCCGTTCCACTGGCGTTCGCTCTGGACATCCGCACCCGCCGCCTGAAGCGGAGGCTCGGCGCGCACGGATTGCGTCGCCTGCCCGCGGGCTGGCTTCCAGAAGTCCATAATTCCCATGATCAGATCCCTGTGTATTCAAATGCCTGCGCACCGGCGGCGACCGGGTTGCGCGACATCATCATGAAGGCATCGAACGTCGCCATGAGCGGGTCGATCTTTGCCTTGCCGGCTGTTTCTTTCGTGATCAGGACAGCGTTGCCCCGTTGTTCAGTTTTGGCGTTGCCAAGAACCCAAGCCATCATTGGCGAACCGCAGTGGCGGAACGTCCCGTTCTTGAGCTTACGTTCCATGCCGTTGATCGCAGGCGTCAGTCTGTACCCCTGCCCCACGGCCACCATCATCTTGTGCTCGACGCCACGTGACGCCATTTCATCCACCAGCGCGCTAACACCCATCGGATCGAGGCCGACCGCGCCTTCTTCTGGCAACAATCCGGATTCGAGCAGCTGCTCGACAATATCCGCGACCTCGACAATGTCCCTGGTCGGCTCATCATCTCCAACCGTGATCAGATCCCCAGCTGCTGCAAAATCCTGCAGCGTCGGCGCTATTTCCTTGCGCTTGAAGACTTCCGGATGCGCCCAGGCTTTCGCCCAATGCAGCCAGTCTTTGGTTTCCCGGTCCCGACCGACAACGGCCAGCCCCATCAGATCGTCCAGACCGCCGCCATCAATCCCGACCACTGCGACCTCGCACCGCGCAATCAGCGATTTGAGGTCGAGGCCCTGCAGCACAGCGCCTTCCCAGTAGTTCGCGCCAACCCAACTGTTCGACTTCAGACCGAGGCCAATCTGCACATTGAAATGCTGGGAAGCCAGAAGCGCCAGCTCAGCAGCTCCATCGCGCAGCGCGGTTGTCAGTTGATCCGCCAGAAACGCTTTATCAACGGATCTGTTCAGGTTCGGGTTGACCAGCCCCCAGGTTGCTGCGTTCTTCCATCCGCCCGACTTTTGCATCTTGGCCGGAAGCTCATAGAGAACCGCCAGCAACGGCAGCACCAGTTCACCATCCCGCACCGCGCGGGCCCGATCGAGTTCTTTCTTGAACACGCCCGCCGGCGGCGCTTTCGACTGCGTCGTGATCTGCAGCAAGAACCCGTCAGGCCGCGCCGCCAGCGCGCCACGCACCTCGATAAATACCGCATCGGCTTTCGACTTGGTGGCAAACTCGTGCGTCTCATCGATCAGCGTGAAAGTGGACTTACCCCCTGTGATCGCATCCGTGTCAGCCGCTTTGATCACGATCTCGGCCAGCGAGATGCGATGCGTGATTTTCTTCAGGTGATCCTGAAGGTGAAACGTGCGGGTTAGATCCGGGTCCAGACGGATGATGCCCTTGGCCTGCTTGAACGCGATCGCCGCAATCGTCTTGGTCGGGGCGATCAGCAGCAGCTCGGCTTCGGGCCGCTCGTTCATAATAGCTGCCGTAACGATGATCGCAGCCGCGATGCTCGACTTGCCGTTCTTCTTCGGCACCATCATGAAGAATTCGCGGATCATGCGCCGCTTGGTGACCGGATCATAGGATCCGAAGATCGCCCGCACGAACGAAAAGACCCATTCGTCACAGGCTTCACCGTAGGTCGGCGTGCCGATGATGTCGGGCACCCGAAGCCGCTTGAAGATCCGCAGGGCCTTTTCTGCGACCTTGTCGAACAGCGGCAGTTCAGGAATCAGCGAACGCCCCTGAACGATCCTTTCTTCCCAGTCCAAGACCGCCGTCGACCAGTCTGCTTGTTCTTCAGGGAGAGCATCCAGCATCAGTGTGTCTGGCCTCCGGTGAACTGAAGATCGTCGCCCCAGTTTTCACTTTCCGAAGCCTCTTTCGCCTCGATCGCTGCACGTTCCTTCTTGCCCATCTTTTCCTTTGGATCGTTATCGCTTTGCGCACGCTCAAGACTGCGAGCGGCATACATGCGATCGTTTTTATCCATCATCTGGTCCAGTAGCTTCAGCGCCGTCATGTTCCCTGCGTTCGCCTGCTCAAGGGCGATCTCGAATTGACGCGCAACCAGCCTGTCGCGCATCACGTCCCGAATTTTCAGATCGGCTCTAAAATACCGCTTTAGGGTGGCCGGCGAGATGTCCAAAGCGTTGGCAATCCGTTGGTTGCCCCAGCCCAAAGCCAGTAACATCTTGACTTTATTGCGATCTTTTTCGCTTGCCTCATATCGTGGTCGCCCGCGCTGCCCGAGACCGGGCTGGATGGGGTTCCCAAAGAGGTCAAAATGTTCATCCACCGAAAAAAATTCTCCGCGTGAGGGAAGGTGCCGGTCTAGCTGTCGATCAGGGCCCAGGGATTTGACCCCCCATACCCCTCTGACATCGGGCTATCGTGCTGCGCGCTCTGCCCGCTGCTTTTCGCTGTTGTGGCACGGCGCGCAGAGGCACTGAAGGTTCTGGGCATTCCAGAACAGTCCAGCATCACCGCCGTGTCTGATCGTGTGGTCTGCAACAAGTTGCGACGTGTCTGACCTGACATCGCCGCACATCTGGCAGGTGAAGTTGTCACGCAATAGGACCGACCAACGCAGCCGCTGCCAACGCGCTGTCTTGTACCAGCTACGCCATGCTAACCGCCGGTCTCTATCTCTGCTCTGCTCATTGCGCGTTTGAGGTGCGAGGTATCCCAGCTTTGGCGACACCCGGTGCAGGCCATCAGGTAACTGACGCAGCTTGCCCATGTGAGACCCCCAAACGCAAAGCGCCCGGAGCGGGTTTACCGTCCGGGCGCAGAAGTGTTCTTGGCATGATGTCTAGGGGGGCTAGACTTATTCGGCAAGAGTTTTCTTCCACGGTGTCATGGGCGGCATGCACTCATCGACTGACCACCTTGACAGATTAGTGTGGATTTCGAACGTGATACGCAATTCACTTAATGCAGACCACCACTGCAAATAATTGCGCCGAGCGGCTGCGACCTGACTGCCATCAGGCCGATACACGACCGGACAGACCTGCACATCGTGACGCCGCGCCTTGCGACCCGAGGAATCAATCTCGATGCCGAGGCTCATGGTCTTTGCCCTTCGACCATACGGATTGACGTGCCAATCTTTCGGTTCACAGCGCGGCTGCACCCCAACGAACGCGTCAGGTATCACCCTCGCCCGCGCCAGTTCAGCCATCTGCACCGCCATGCGCCGTCCACCACATCCTTCCGGCAACACAGCCACAGCAGCTGCGACCAAGTCAGCGTCAGGATCCGGCAGCGACCGGCCACCGCCATCGATCCGACACCCGAGCGCACCGCGCTGCGCCATCAGGTAGGCATTCCCAATTGCGCCATATCCCATCGCCAATGTGCCTTCATCTTCAAAGTCGATCGACGCGCACTCATCCGCAAAGGCCCATTCCAGCAACGACTGGATGCTAATCTGCCGCCGCACCCTTCCGTTTGCATCCCGGACCGCCTGCGCTGCCACTGTCTTGCCGATACGGCGACCTGACTGGACGAACCTTTGCGCCATCATGCGGCATCCTCCGACACATCAGACCGATTGCCGACCAACCCTTCGACATAGGTGACTTTGCCCTGGTACCATTGAAGCCACTGGGCCTCATCATCGGGCATGGTGTGGCCCCGCGCGATCCGATCCTTGGCAAGTTCGACGCGCCGCCGCCATTCCTCTGCCTTGTCAGCGACGACTTTCTTATCCATCGGCTTCACCGGTGGTCGCTTGTGCATCGTCCAGAACCAGTATTCCGCCACCAGCCGGTCCCCCAACACCGCCGCACCACCCGCCGCAGACGCGAACCAGCGCAGCAAGGCGGGCAATTCATCCAGTGGCCGGCGCTGAAAGCTTTCAGCCAGCCCCAGCACTGTCGCAGGCGCTGGCCAGAAGCACCGCGCAGCACCCTCGCCTTTGGTGCGGAGCGACACGCGCAAAGCGTCCAGCCCGTCGTCCTTCAAATAGGCCAGATCATCAGCCAGCCGATCCAGACGCGTCTTTGCATCCTCTGACGTCACACCCCTGGCAAACCTGAACCCGTCAGCCCTCAACGGATCGATCAGCAGCCTGCGCACTCGGTCCCGTTTGGTCTCTGTCACCTCTTCCATGCCGTTCCCCTTTTCTCAGCCTAACCACGTATCAGCAGCCACAACGCCCGATCTTTCGCGACTGTGTCTGTTTCTCTGTTATGTCTCTGTCTATGTCCCTGTCGTGTAGGACACTTGAGGACAGAGTGACGAACTGTTTGAAATTATTGAGCAATCCGCAAAGACTGTCCTCGAACTGTCCTCCAATTGTCCGCGAAGTGTCCACCGGACAGTTCAAACCGCCCATCACATCGATCCCCGACGCGGTGCGCGGTTAAGGTCCATCCGGTGATCCGCCCACGCCATCATCGCCTGCTCAACCCAGCTGGTGTTGCGATAGCCGACACCTTGCTTGATCAACCATTCATCCATCCATTTGACCGCAGCATCGTTCTTGCTCATCTCGGTCTGCAAACCTGCAACCGTCGCCCGCAGGCGCTGGACACGCTTGACCGTGTTTGCCGCTTCCATCTTGGCGCGATTGTCTTCCTTCCGCGACACGGCCTCGATCAACATGTCCAGCACAACGGGATGCATGAGCCGAACCTCATCACCGCAGCGGCACGGTCGCCACTTGTGAAGCGGCCCGTATTCAAGCTGGCATAGAGTCTTGAACTCGGATTCCGAGATCATCAGGAGCTTTGCCAACACTTCCATGTCGTTCGGGATGGTACCCACCGGCGACTGATCGCAGGCGATATTGATCAGGTCGAAGTAGAGCGCGCGGCATTCAGCCCGCCCCTTCAGTCGCATGTCAGAGTTCAGCCAGCGCCGCCGTTCCCAGACCATGAAGAAGTGGCTGTTGAGGCGGTCATCGCGCGTGAGCGGATATTCTTCGATCTCGGACATGTCGACCAGAGCAAGACGACCGGTGTGAGCACTCAAGGACACGATCAGGTCCCCGCCCGCAGGCGCAGAATACGAAGCAGCCGCGACTGGTGTCCGATATCGCCGACCTTTGTATTCAGCGCCCGGAATCGCGACACGACGTCGCCAACCTCGACACCCATCTCATCGGCCACAAGCGCCGCGGCCTTGCCAGCGGTCAAGCCCGTCAGGATCTCGAAGTCCTTTTCGGCTGACCAGCCACCGGAATACCCCAGGCCATCCAGATGCACGACAACGGCGCGATCATCAGCGCTTAGCTTGGGCAGTTCCTGTGCTGGCTCTGGTTTGGGCGCAGGTTTCGGGATTGCCTTAGCTTCTAGCTTCACGGGCGCTGGCTCTGCGGCCACCGGGCGCGGCTTTTTGGCCCGCTCTGCCTTGATGGCCTTGATCTTCATGCCCACGGAGATCTTGCTGCGATTGACCAGATCGACAATCTCATCCCGGCTTTTCCCGGCATCAATTGCCTCAGCGATGCATTCCATCTCTTCATCGCTGAACGGCCCAACTTTGTAGACACGCGGGCCCGCCTTCATCGCCTTCGCACCACCGCGGGGCTTTTTGATCGGCTCGGCAGTCTTGCGGTGCGCAACGGGTGGCGCTGTTGGCACATCGTCTTCAGCAACAGCAGAGGTTTCGGGCAGTTTATCGGCATCAATCGCCGCTGTCTGGTCAGCCTTGGGCGCTTGCTGCGCCAGCGACTGCACAACCGGCAATACAAAACTGACCGACACCCGAGCGCCGGCGTCGAACGTGACATCCGCATCCAAGCCGATGCGCTCGAGATCATCGGTCGCAGTCCGCAGGAAAATTAAGACATCATCCACCTGTTTCACCGTGCTTTCGAACCTAGCGAGATCGGCCTTGATGACTTCGAGAGAGGCACCGCCCTGCTCTCGCATCCCCTGAAGCTGTTCCAGAACATTCATAGCACTTGCTCCTCTTGCAATTGATGGGCATCGACGGCCGCCAGCACCCGTGCGCAGGCAGCCTCAAAATGCTTTGGTGATTTCTCGATCCCGATCGCGCGCCGACCAGCCTGGACGGCAGCGACCAGCGTGGTGCCCGACCCCATGAAAGGATCGAGAACCAGCTGGCCGAGCTGCGATGAGTTTTCGATGTAGATCTGCATCAGCTCGACTGGCTTCTGCGTGTTATGGACCGCGTCAGCGGGACGATGGCCGCGCCAGACGCGCTTGCTGCCACCGTTGTTGATATCGACCGCTCGGCCCTTCCAGAGGTACAGCGTGAATTCACTGTCCTTCATGTAATAGCGCGTGCGGTTCGGCACGATCTTGTCCCAGACCAGCAGACCGTGGAACTTGAAACCGGCACCGATGAAACCGCCGTGCGCGGCGAAAAGGTTGCTGTCGTCAGACATGACATAGCAATCGGCATCCAGTTTCAGCGCGCGAAAGATCGGGCCGCCAATCTCTTGCCAGCCGACCACATCCATCAGCAGACCGGAATTATCATAGACGGTGCTGGAGAACTTGCCGCCCAATGCACCGGGACGCGATCCGCCCGACGACAGCGCATAAGGCGGATCAGTCACACATAGATCCGCCTGCAAGTCCAATAACGGCAGGATGTCCCGAGCATCGCCTTGGATCAGGCGGCAACCGCCTATGGTGATATCGCGCTCGATCGACATCAGCTTAGAGTTCGATCTGTAAGGACACTCACCCGCGTGTTCACGCGCAGTGCGCTAGTCACTTCCCGCCATATGACGGCGTCAGCGCGCCAATTCGTGAAGGGAACCACCAGAAGTTCGGCAGCTTCATCCAGCATCGTGCGCCAGAAAGCTTCTTTTTGCGGAGTATCTCCGCAAGCAAATGGAAAGAGACGATCAAAACATGACCAGCAGACAGCGTGACATTCCAAAGCGGTGAGCTTGTGCATAACTTCATGCGCAGTTGTCGCTTCAACATCGCAAAGCACGGCGACGAATCCATGCATCCGGTGATAACTTACGTCCTCAACCGATTGATTTATTTTGAAAAGCCCTGCTTTTCCATAACGCTCTTCGATGAAGCTATAGTCAGGCTCCGCGGGGAAGGGCGTAACGCCCCAAGCGCATGTCAAGGGATTGCTGTTTGGCGACATGCTCAGGCACCACCAATAGCGTGAACGCGTCTGTCAATAACGAAATCTTGCGGTGAGCTACGCTTTGTTGCCCGCAAACTACAAGAAAACTCTTGTTCACCGCTATGCATGCTGTGGTAGATACGGAGTCCTGATCGGGGACTGAAGATCCCCGACCAGGAGAGCAAAGCCGCAGCTCTTGCAAATGCGGCCTTACCAGTCCGAAGGCCCTTAGGAAGCCTGCGGACCACATTGCCTAAAGGAGAGACCCCATGGCAATTCTGCGAAACCCTTACGGGATCCAACTGAACGATATCACAGTAAAGCGAAAGCGTCTCACATTGGAAGATGCCGTTACCGCACATATTTTGCGGCATCAAGGCGTCAGCTATACGGACATCGTTCAAATGCTTGGTACCAACGCCAACCGCGTCGGCGACGTGTTTCGGGGCAGATCCTTCCCCGAGGCGGCGATGATCGCCCTGCGCTGGCTCACGAAAAAGGCTAGGTAAACCAACAGCGAGGGCGCGCCCCCGCCACGCCCTCGCATTACACGAGTAACCAAAACAGGAGTTTGCATAATGGCATACGAAATTATCGAAGAAACCATCAACTTTGTTGCGGGAAGCGCGACGGTCGTTCTCAGAGACAAAGACAATAAATCTCATATCCACATCAATGTTCCAGTGCCGACGCCCGGTGATCAAACTGAGAGCGATCTTCGCTCTCATGTTCGGGGGGCCGCTGAGGAAGCCCTTCGAAACGCGCTAGCCGTTCTTGAAACGAACTGATATTTCGCCCGGCCTCGAAGGCATTTTCTTGGATCGTGCCTTCAATCGATTGGACGAGACCGCGCAAAACCGCGATATTAACTGGTAGATTCTTCAGACCTATCGCGGTCATTGCAGTATCTCCTTAAAAATTGGATGCGCGCGTCGTGAAGACCGCGCATTCCGATTGAGAATTCACTTCGCGGCGACCACGTATTCATCACCGATCGTCCGCTGACCCGAGCCAAGCAGCACGACATCGACGCGCAAGGCATAGTCGTTGCCCCCGGACCCATGATAATGCGTCTTCGTCATGCGCAGCCGACCACCCCAGTTCTTCAACTTGATGACTGCCCTCACAGTGGCAAACGGTTCATCAAGCGCGTCTGCTACATCGGCAAGCGTGCAATCCCAGCCGCGGGGCTGGCAGTATTGCCAGATCCGAAAGGCGATGGCGTGGCCGCGTGGTGTCATCTGTCATCCCCCTGAGAGTATGCAGAAAGTTTTCCCAGACGACGGGCAGCCGAAGCTGCCCACCAGTCGCCAACCGCCCCGAGGTGGTTGGCGACGATGATTTCCTTGATGACGACCCATCTTAGAAATCCCCTCATGCCGCAGCCTTCAGCTGACACAGCGCTTGGTCTCGAAAATGCTCATAAGCATAGCCCACGGCAAAACCCGATGGCGCATGGCTACCGGCCCACCACTTCTTAGCGGTCGACCCATCGACGCCAAAGATCATCGCTGCATGCTCGGGGCTTTCGAAATTGGCACGGATAAAATCCGACCACCTGCCCGCAAATTGCTGCCGATACGTGAGCACTTTATTTCGTTGGGAAAACTTTCTTGGAGACATACCTACATTCCGATCACATGTTGCTGGGTGTGAGAGAGCAACGTCATCAACTTGGGAAAGGCAGAGAGAGGGCGCGGCGGTCATGCTGCGTCCTCTTGGGCATCTGGAGCGGGATGGGCCGCCATGTAATCCCTGATCTTTTGGGCATCCTTTTCAAGCGCTGCGATCCGCCGCAAGTGACGAGCCACATATCGGCTATCGTTCAGTGCGCGCACACAAACCGTCGACGGCTTAAGGCCGGTCTCACCACAATAGGTTTCGAGTTCTGCAAGGATCGTGTTGTAGCCCATAGCAACACGTTATTGGGTAATTTCCCATTGACGTCAATGGGCAATTTCCCATTCGAATTTGGTGAGCCGTAAAAGTAGACTAACATCATGGAAAAAACCTTCTCCAAAGCTTTTATTGAGCACCTTGAAAAATCAGACATGAAGGTGACGGCTATTGCCGCTCTATCAGGAGTGTCGAAAGACGCCCTTTATAGTCTAAAATATGGCAAATCTCAGAACATGGCCGTCGATGATGCAATCCGTGTCGCGGCCGTTTTTGGCGAAACCGTCGAGGAATTCCTTGGCCTGAGCGCCTCGCAAATTCGCTCTACTCTTGCTGAAAAGGTCGCTCGACTATCCGCCCGAGAGCAGTCAATACTTGAGGCTTCGCTAGATGCAATTCTCTCAGAAGACTATGATCATCAGGCGGTAGACGTTCGAGATGCCATAGCAGAAGAAGAGCCCTTCTAACGGTTAGCTCATCTAGCTTGGAAAGCTTGTTCTGTTCATCGGACGAATGTGCCATATAGAGAACGATACCAGAACGAATTTGTGGGGCAAGATATGTCTGTATGCCGAGGGTGCTATTCTAATGTTGCATTTTCCGAGCTTGATAAAGGCGGGTATTGTTTAAACTGCCAGCAAGAACGCTCCCACATGAGGAGCAAAGCAGCTTCTTCTCAGCCCTCAGCCCCCACCCCCCCCAAAGCAACCTCCACCAGATCCGCTCCGCCAGAAGCGGGATATCAGGGCAATCACACTCACGACCGAAACTGCCCTGGACGTGAAGATAGATGCCAGACTCGGCTTGGTTTCTGCGGAAATCATTGCTGGGATGAATATTGTTAAAGACATGATGACGGGCGTGAGAGATGTGGTTGGCGGCAGGAGTAAAACCACTCAAAAAGCTATGGGTGAGATAAAAGAAGATCTCTTCGCAGACTTGCAACAACAAGCCTATCACAAAGGTGCCAATATGGTCATCGGCGTCAGTTTGCGTTTTTCAGACTACGGCAGCAAGGGTACCGCAATACTTGCAACATGCATTGGTACAGCGATTAGGGCGGCTGCCGATGAGGACACCCCTTAATTTACGAGCTTTGCTGAATCGATTCACCACTTCAGTAAGGGCATAATTGGGTAATACCCCACTTTTACTTTGACATTGGGATATTACCCATTTAGATATCAGCCTCATTCAAAGGAGGCTGACAATGACCACACCCCTCGACAAAGCAAAACACGTCGTCACCCACCCGCAGCACTTTGCCCAGGTCCCTGCGGTGCTGGCGATCAACTGGGAACGGCTCAAGAATGCACGCGGCCAGACGGTCGATTATGACCGCATCGGCGCACCCGCCTATCTGATCGCTCCTGCGGCCTTCACCGACGAGGCTGACGCACAGATCGCCCGCATCCGCAGCAAGGTGCGCACCATCGCCAAAGACAAGGGCATCGACCTGCCCCCGAGTGCCGCATGATGACCGAGCGCCTCGCAGCCTTCGTCAGCGGCCTCGACAAGATCGACGCCGAGGACACCGAAACGCTGAAAGACGCGTTCATGAACGAGGTGATGGAGAACGGCGGCACATATGCCCCGCCGCACGACGATCAACCCTGCCTGTTCGAGATCAGCCTGCACGGCATCACGGCCCACGGCGTGTCCGAACTGACCGCCATCCGCAACTGGCGCATCGCTGCCACGGTTGCGCTGGTGAACGCTGGCAATGTCGAGATCGAGGATGATGGCTTCATCACCGTCCATCCTCTCTGCGGCACCCCGCGTCCCATGTCGGAGGCAACATGACCGACACTTTCGCCACTGTCGTCCGCCTCATGTGGATTGATGGCACGGTTGAGGAAGAAGGGCAGATCCAGCGCAGCGACATTGTGCGTGCGTTTCGCATGTCGATCCAGCAGGCCAGCCATGACTTGCGCAGGTACATGCAATTGAACCCTCGCAGGATCACCTACGATCCATCGCCACGCTGTTACATACAGATCGAAGGTTCCAAGCCTCTGTTCACACGCGGCCACCGCAGCGCAGCAGCGGACATCGTTTCAGCGGTGTCAGAGCACTACCCATAAACGTTGCAACCAATCCAACACTCCCTGGAGGCCAGCATGATCTTAAGACAAGAACACTATGACGTCGCCGAAAGGCTTCGCGAAGAACGCCCAGAGCAGGCGGGCGGCTGCTTCGCCCCGGCAGGATCGACTTGCGATGAAACCCACTGCGAATGTGCGCAGATCACCTTTGATCAGGTGATCGCACAGGCGCAGCCAACCTAACCCCAGTTACCTGCTGCGGCACACTTCCTCCCGTGCCGCGCCCTTGCCGGGGGCCTGATCCGCCCCCGGTCTTTTCCCCTACATCGAAAGGCACTGTCATGAAGATCGAGGATATGGGCGACCACACCCGCGTGCCCGACCAACCGAAGGATTGCCACTACTGGCCCGACTGCACCTGTGGCCGCGCCGCAGACTGCTGGTTGCTGGCCCCTGATGATGCCGACCGCCGACAGGTGATCGCTTTCATGATCGTGGCGGCGACAGTAATTGTCAGCGTGTGCCTGCTGGCCGGTGCCGCGTTTGCGATCTACGCCGCCCTGAACGCGCCCCTGTGACTGGCCTGCCCCGCCAGCGCCTGGACGACATGCTGCCCGCCCAACAGGCAGGCATCCTGTGCAACGATCCCCGCTTCCAGCGCTTTGCCGCGACGCGCTGCGGCCTGTCTGGCCAGCAATTCAGCGCCAGTGCATCCGCCCAATACCTGCGCGACTGCTGCCAGATCGACAGCCGCAGAACTCTGAACATCTGCGCCAGGGCCAACACCAGATTTGCCGTCCTGCGCACCGAATTCGACGCGTGGGCGGGCAAGATCGCCCAACAACGATAGGCCAAGTTCATGAAGCAGTTTGTCGGAAGACATTTCATCAGCAAGGCGGGTGCCGAAGAACTGGCCAACCTTCGCGTTGATACCGCGATCAAACCGACCGCAGGCCCTGCCCCAATCGAAATGCTTGCCCGCGTCCCAAGTGATGAATGTGGATGCCCGGAAGAGCTCTGGCGTGTGGACGGGATCCTGCTGCTTTTTCACCTGGAAGAAGACGGCGACAGCGATGCGTTTCTTTTCGCCGGTGACTGGGAAGACGAAACGACAATCAAAGCTCGCAACCTGGATGACCTTCGAGCGAAGGCATTTCAGTGGTTTGCGGAAAAACTGAACCCAGAAGAACGCGACTGCCGCGATCTCGTATAAGGATTTCCACCATGAACGATCAATCTCCCCTCAATCAATCCGTCCGCACCGTGCCGCTGCATACCCTGCAGCTGTCATCGCTTAACCCTCGGCAGGATCATGACGCCGATGACATCGCCGCCCTTGCGGAATCCCTCAAGATCAATGGGATAATGCAGAACCTTAATGTGTTCGAAGGACCGGATGGTTTGGGCGTGGTCGCGGGTGGTCGACGCCTGCGGGCACTGGAGTTGCTGGCCCAAGCCGTCGATCATGATGAAACCGAGGATACCGTTCAGCTGATCGACTTCGACGCCATCCCGGTCAACGTCACGTCCGACGAGATGATGGCCCGCAGCTGGGCCGGTGCCGAAGGTGCCACGCAGCGCCCGCTGCACCCCGCCGAAGAGATCCGCGCCTATGCCGCCATGGCCGACCAAGGCAGCACACCCGACCGGATTGCTGCAGCGTTCGGCCAGACCCGCGCACATGTCATGCGCCGGCTGAAACTGGCCAGCCTGTCGACAGAGGCACTGGACGCCCTGCGCCGCAACCTGATCCCGCTCGATGTTGCGCAGGTGCTGACCATGATCGATGCGCCCGACCGGCAGCACGACGCCCTGATGCTGGCGACCGACCGGAACTATAACTCAGGCCAGCTGCGCCGTCAGCTGATGGAGGGCAATGTGCCGTCCGATGATCGCAGGGTGGTTTTCATCGGCCTCGATCTCTACCGCGCCGAGGGCGGCACGTTAGACGAGGACCTGTTCACCGACCAGTCGCGCCTGCACAATGCTGATCTGGTCCACAGCCTGTTCCAGGAGAAGCTGACCAAAACAGCCGAGGATCTACAGACCAGCGCCGGCGTCGCGCGTGTGGTGCCGATCTATGAATCCTATATCGGCTATCAACACCTTGACGGCATGCGCTCGCTTTACCGCAAGCCAGTCGATCTGCCCGAAGCCGATCAGGCCCGCTACGATGTACTTTGCGAGAAGGGCAACGAGGTCGAGTTTACCGAAGCCGAAGAAGCAGAGTTTGAGGCTTTGGAAAAGCGGATGGAAGGCGACTTCAACGCAGAGGAATACGCAACTGCAACCCTGTTCGTCTGCGTTGATCGCCACGGCAAGATTGAAGTCAGCGCCCCCTACCTCGCGCGAGAACAGCGCGCCAACACTGGCCCGGATGACGGCACCGGAGCTGTGGCAGCAAAGCCGCCCGTGACACAGACAGGTATCGCCGATCTGCGAACCATCCAGCGCGCAGCGTTTCAGACCGAAATGCTCAAGCACCCCGAGCTTGCGCTGGATCTGCTGGCCTTTCAGCTGACCCACGATCTCTACAGCTATTCGGGCCCCTTCAATGTCACGGTCACGGATCAGAACGCGCCGCCCAGCAGTGTCGACAACGTACACCTAGACGAACGTTTGAAAAGCGGCATCAACGACATTGGCGGTGACGTCGAAGCTGCTTTCCGCACGTTTCAGGAGCAAGGCAAGAAGCACCGCAACACCGTCCTGACGCAGGCGCTGGTCCGCACCATGAACCAACCCTTTGGCAGCCCGATCAACCTTGCCCTGATGACCAAGCTTGGCGTGAGCCCTCGCTCGATCTGGACGCCGACGGCCGAGAACTTCTTCAAAGCCTGCCGGTCCGAGCTGCTGGACAGCATCTGGCGTAAACTGGTCATCCAAGAGGACGAAGGCGACAGCGAAATGCAGCGGTTCGCCAAACTTAAAGTTGGCGAGAAACGTGCCGAGCTGGAATCGCTGTTTAACGACGCATCGACACAAGAGGCCTTACTTCTGACACGCGATCAGATCGCCGCGATCGACGCCTGGTTGCCTGATGAAATCGCCGGGGATGCGGCATGACACAGCAAACCAAGATAGAATGGACAGACTTCACGGTGAATTTCTGGGAAGGCTGTCAAAAGGTCGGCCCCGGCTGCGATCACTGTTATGCGGAGGCGCGCGATACTCGGTTCACCGGCGGCAAGCATTGGGGGCCAGGTGCGCCGCGCCGGAAGGTGAAGGGCGGCATCGCCAAGTTGCGGAAGATCAACCGGGACGCGGACAAGTTTCACGCGGAGCATGGCCACTGGCCGCGCGTGTTCTGTTCCAGCCTGTCTGACATCTTCGACAACGCCGTTGACCGCGATTGGCGAGCGGAGGCTTTCAAGGAATTGACAGCCGCAACCAGCACTCGCCCGCAGCTGCTGACCAAGCGGGTTGGCAACGTGTTCCAGATGATCCCGCCTGCATGGGCAATGAAATGGCCGGATCATGTCGGCCTGATGATCACGGTGGTGAACCAAGCCGAGGCAGACCGGGACATTCCGAAGCTGCTGGACCTCAAGGCGCGGCTGGGGATCCCATGGGTGGGTTTGTCGATGGAGCCGCTGTTGGGGCCGGTGGACTTAGAGACCGCGTGGGCAGGCACCTCAGCACTTGATGCCGAATGCTGGGGAGATTGCGGATGGTGCGATCAGGGAATGCCTGCCCTTCATAATTGCCAACGGGGGCAGCAATCGGAAGAAGCTTTTGAACGCGGAAGGGACGGTGTCGACTGGGTGATCGTCGGCGGTGAAAGCGGCTATAACGCCCGCCCGACGCATCCCGACTGGATCCGGAGCCTGCGCGATCAGTGCGAGGCTGCGGGCACGCCGTTCCTGTTCAAGCAATGGGGCGAGTGGGTCAGTGTCAGCGAAGTCGAGGGACCGGGACGGCCCAATAAGTTTGAAGATGGCAGCACCGTGCGCCGAACCGGCAAGAAGCGCGCCGGTCGCCTGCTGGATGGCCGCGAATGGAACGGGGTACCGACATGACCGAAAATCGTAAAACCATAACGGTCGATTTTGACGAATTTCGCCGGTTGAAAAGAGCCGTGAACGAAATGCAGGGGCATGTCTTCTACTGTGAAGATGGTGAAGGGCTTCTGCGTCGGTGGAAGCCGCCAACGCCCTTTTCGGGCATGGAGTACGGACTAAAGGAACAAACCAAATGACAGACCGGGAAATGCAGTTGATGCGAGTTATTGAGGGCGACAGGTCCGAGATTGCGCTGGCGCTATCCAACATGCGCAAAGCAATTGCATCACGGTATTGGTTGATCGAGGGCCGTGGATCTTACACTTACGAGGATGACGTCCAGTACCGCCGCGAATTCGCCGAGGCGCTCTCCGAGATTGAGGCGAAGCTTGATGCATTGAGCAAGGTAGCACGCGACTGGTCCAACTGCCCCACCGATCAGGCTCAAATTGGCAGGGCTCGGCGCGACCGAGGCTTGCTCGAAAAGCATACCGGATAAAGGACCGATCTATGACCCAGCCCATCCGAATCCAGCTTTCCCGCACCAAAGGCTGGCGCATGCCTGCCAACACCGTGAATGTCGCGCGCGGCCCTGGCCGGAAATGGGGAAATCCATTTGCGATCGGAAAGAACCGTTGCGGGCGAGATGCATTCGGCAACTATTACGAAGAGCCGATCAAAGACGCTACGTCGGCTGTTCGTTTCTTCGAAGAGATGCTGCAGATCGAGCGCCGCAACTATCCCAGCACCGATGAAATCCGCACTGAGCTGCGCGGCAAGAACCTTGCGTGCTGGTGCAAGCTGGATACACCCTGCCATGCAGACGTCCTTCTGCGCATCGCGAATGAGGACGCCTGATCTATGCCCGTCACGCGTGATTTCACACCACGATTGATGCCCGCCCCCCAGGCTGCGCACTATCTGGGGGTCTCTGAATCCACGTTGCGAACCATAGACCTGCCCCGCAAAACTGTCGGGGCCAAGAAGATGTACGACAAGTTCGATCTTGACCAATGGGTGGACACCCTACCCTATGATAATGAACAGCCCGAAAATGTCTGGTGAAAACTTGAAACTGAAATACCCTGGCTTGATCAGATCCCCTATGCCTTCGGGAAATGTGCGGTGGCTGGTGCGGGTTGAGGGTGACCCGAAAAAGCGCATCACGCTGACGGTGGATCCTGAGCATCCGGAGTTTCACGAGATCTATGTTGCAGCACGATCGGGAATCAAGAAGACACCCGACCTTAAAGTGCAATCTGCGCAGACCGGAACATTGGGTTGGCTGGGGGCGGCATACCTGAAGCATCTGGAAAAGGCCGTAGAGAATGGGGACGCAAGCCGACTGACATTGAAGCAGCGGGAAAACCTGATGCCGGGTTTTTTGGCGCACACCAGCCAGACCGGGCGATCAGTGGGCAAATCATACGCAACGCTGCCGGTAGATATCCCACCTCATGAGCTGGTGCTGTTCAGAGATAGCCTGATGGCTACCCCGGGCAAAGCGACCAACACGTTCAAGATGCTCAAGGCGATGTTCAAGTGGGCGCTCGATCGCAAATATACCCAGACCAACCCCGCCGCCGCGATCAAAGTGAACTACGTCAGCAAGGGCGGTGCGAAGCCCTGGACGCTCGATGATCTTGAGAAGTTCAGGAAAGCACATCCCAAGGGCACGATGGCCCACCTCACCCTGACCCTCTTCATGTTCACCGCATGCAGGATCAGCGATGCATACAAGCTAGGGCGCGCCAATGAAGTGAAAAAAGGCGGCGTTACCTGGTTGGAATGGCAACCCTCCAAGAAAAACGCGCAGTTCGTGTCCCTGCCAGTCCTTCCCCCACTCGCACAGGCCATCAAAGCACAGACTGTTATTGGCGAGACGTATCTGCTGAACCAATCCGGAAAGCCGTTCGGCAGCGCCGAAACCCTGCGCAACAACATGCAGACCTGGTGCAAGGAAGCAGGCCTGACGGGTCTGTCATCGCACGGCATCCGCAAAGCGGCCGGTCACCTCATGGCGCTTCATGGTGCCACCCAGTACGAGATCATGGCGGTGCACGGGCACGCCAACGCCAGCAGCTCCGAGGTCTATACGAAGGGCGTCGAGCGACAGCGTTTGGCAGAACGCGCGAACAGCCGATTGGCATCGATTGACTGGTGAAAAAACCATCTTGATCGAAAATAAAGGTGTATCGATCTAAAATGACTCACGCCAAGGTTGAGGTTGTGCAAGTCTCTGTGAATGATAGAGATTCGCATTCCCCTTTCCATCACATACGAAACCACCATTCCCACGCCAATTGCAGATGTTATCTCAGCATTGATGGCAGCAGACGCGATAGCGTCCGAAACAATTTCCATTCTGCCAAGCTTAGTCGATGGGTTGCAAATAGAGGAATGTTCTTTAAATGTTCACTCTCTTACGGAAGGATCGTTAAAGGAAGCGCTATTTCTGGCGCTGCTGGTTACCTATCAAGGCGACCTACAAGAGGAGGTTCCACCAGTGCTTGAAGACCTCTTCAAAATTACGGTCAGCGACAAGTACGATACGATCGTCACCGTGGTGTTTCTGACGGTTCTTTTCTACGGGACTGGAATGGCTATCGATATGGCGAAAAAGGCATTTACCGACAGTCTTCCGCGAAGCAAGCTCAATGAACTGATCGATCTGCTTTCGCTTGAGACTGGAAAATCAGCGTCTGACATAAGAAAGATCGTAGAAGCAAAGTTTCAAAAACCGGCAGCGGTAAAGCGATTGGTTCGAGAGTCCAAGAGGTTCTTCCTACCAAGCCAGAAAGACGGGAACGCGCCTATTACATTTGATAGGGATCAAATCCCAAAGGCTATTATTGGAGAGGTTCCCTTCCCTGGCGATGGCGACAAAGACCAAGATTTTGATCGCTACACTCCTCACGAGATGGTTTCGCTCGAGATACACGCCCAAGATAAAGATAAGAGCGCTGTTGGTTGGGCTGCAGTCGCAGATGGAATATCTGAGAAGCGACTGAAGGTGAGAATTGTAGATCCGGTAAATCCAGCTGATCTTTGGCAGAAAGAGGAGATCACCGCTGATATCGTTGTCGTGTCAAAGCTAACTTCAGATGGCTATACCCCTTCCGAGATCCAAATAACGGCCGTACATTCCAGTGACGGAGACCTTACAGGGCCGACTGAAGATGCTGCAAATTAGTGTGAATGTGTCACACGCTCGATTCCGCGTGTGACACATTCAAGCAAGACCGCCTATTTTATATGGCTGAAATCAATCGTCTGATAGTCCTGCCGGGCCTACCAACCCCTTTCTCCCCGCCTTATTTCACAAGACTTGTTTGTCAAAAGTGGACCACGCTTCAAATGCCGTGGTCCACATTGTCAAAATTCGATACCTGACAACTTACGGATTGCCGCCGCAGCAAGAGCCGCTCTCTCGACGCTCTTTGTATAGACTTCGGATGTCTTGGCCTGTGTATGCGCCATCAAACTCATGATCTCATATTGGGTTGCACCAGACTGTGCGAGCAAGGCGGCTGCGCCTTTCCGGACACCGTGCTGCGTACGCCCCTTCGGCAGGCCCGCTTGCTCAGTCCATTTCTGAATTTTGTTAGCAAAGGCTTTGGAAGACGCAAACTGATTGCCAAAGTCATTCGCCAAAAATGTTTCTCGGTCGCTATGCAGTGCAAGTTCATTGAGAAATCCGCTCAGAGCCGGAACTGCAACAAACGCTGATCCCTTCTTGCTTGGTTGAAACTCAATCCAAATTCCGTCTTCGCGGCTAACAAAATTACCCTTTCCCAAACAACTTACATCGCCAATCCGCGGCAATGTATTAATCGATAGAAGCAGCCAGAGTCTTGCCATAGTTCCCTGCTTGTGCGTTTCCATGAACTTAGAAAAATCTTCGTTGGTCCACTGAACTGCGCCCCCACGGCTTTTATGTACCTTGCTTATACCGAAAACAGCCGAAAGCTTGGGATGCCCGCGCTTCTCACCCCATCTGTATGCTGCTTTCAGCGCTTTGATACAGTTATCAGCAGCACCTGTTCTCGAACCGAAGCTATCAATAATATAGATGAAACCTTCTTCAGGAATATCGGAATTTAGGCTACCCATACGATCCCCGGCTGGATCAATTAGGTTACATGCCTGCTTCAGCAACGATTTATGTCCAGTAAGTGTGAGGGGCGACGCATTTCCAGCTTCTATTTTTTGCTCCAATGCGCACAAGTAGCTGTCACACAAAGCGTCCAAAGTCCCTACTTTTACCTTGATCGGTTTGACGCGTTCCAACTTTTCACCTAACCGGGCAGACGCATAGTGCTCGTGAAAAGACGGCTCACCAGGACCTACTGGTATAGCGATTTTTTTATTACGGTTCCCCTCGACCCTGACACGCCAGCGTATTGTACCTGCCGCGGTTTTGTCTTTGAGGAGACCAGGAAAACGGTGTATCATATTCTTGCCTCCCCAAACTTTCTCGGTCCGCTATTTTCGGAACGTTTTCTTGCTGAGCCGCTCGTATCGGCCGTAGTGATATCGATGGTTACTGTGCCGTCGGGCCCGAGTTTGATCGACGTTGGCGTGCAGCCAAATGACAACGCCGCAGCGATAGCATTTGAAATTGTGGCTTTTGATGGTTTCGCGGATGACATGTGGTTTTCCTCTTAAAGAGGGGAGGTCGATCCGTGACCTAAAGCCCGGAAATCGGTTTGATTTGATTTTATATTTTGGCCGAGCGCTTGGTTGGCGAAGCCCAAAGGGAGCGAAGTCGCACCTTTGGGATTCAGCTTCAGTACTCACCGATGTCTGCGAGCAACCGCTTTGCTGCCAAACGCCCGCGCACCTGCCGGCGAACCAAGGAGAAGCTCTCCCAACGAAGAATTAACCAGCGCAGATGTTCCAGTTGTTCATCGAAAAGCATGTCTTCATACGTACAAACGTTGAGAACTCGGCTGCCGTATCCTGGGCTAATTGCATTTGCTGCTGCTACGAGGGCATCGCCCATGGCAGCTATGCAATCATCGTCCCTGGTATCAAATACATCACCGCAATCTAAGCGTGCCAAAGTCTCTGGGAGCTTTCTGTGGTGATAGCCTTCGAGACTAAGCCCAGAGCGCGCAAAGCTGTCAGCAAAGTTGCAGCCCTCGCCTATTGCACGTGCGACCATCGTTTCGAGGCTCTCTTCGCGACGGATATAGCTCATGCTGCCACCTCGCTCAGGTCAGTTTCAGATGTCTCCGAGAATTTATGGAAGTCATCCAATAACCCCTGCGCGATGTCGCTCAGAACGCAGTTTGCCCACACGACATCGCCCGCGGGATCAAGCCGTGCGAAACAAGTTGAACCGTCGCTATTGAAATCGCTAACCGTTTTCGGGCTAAGCAACCCGCAGAGCCTGTTGAGCACGCGGCCCAGATGCTGATAGCTGGACTTGCTGAATGACAGTTTCTGCAAGCGCATCGGAGCGGCCCTGCCACCGAGCATATTTACTACGTTCTGAAGGTCGAGGTCGTATTGCGCGATGAATGATTTCAACAGCGCGAGTAAGTGTTTCCGTGTCATACGGAACTCCTTTTATATTCCCGTCTCCGCGGACGGACAAGCACGGGGTCGGAATCCTCCTTTCGCCCTCGCGTGGTTTCGACAAGTGAGCTGGCTTATTTCTTGTTTTTCTTGCTGCTCGCAAAGAGGCAGCAAGAAAAACAGAAATTAAGCCATCCCATCCCTCCTTATCAGCAGCGCAGAACTTCGCTGCGCTGCATCCCTGACATGCCTCGTAGGTTTTCGCCTACTGCGAGATCGGGCTATCAGAACCATCATCATTGAGACCTTGAAGGATAGAGCCCAACAACTCGGTCCCAACCCTCTGTCGATGGCGGTTAGCCTCAACCTCGTAAAATTTCCGGCTTGTCAAACTACCGTGACCGCAAAGCGCTTGCGCTACTGACGCGTCAAGATAAGGGTCTGCGGCAATTGCGTCATATATCAGCGTACGCACGATATGAGGCCCGTGGTGCAGCTGCTGTGTCATGTTGTGCCACAGCCAATTCTTACCGAAAGGCTGCCATCCACAGGAAGGATTACCAAACAAAGCTGTCCCAATCCTTTGAGTATATACTGACCAAAGATGTGCCTCTGACACATCCATAAGAAGAACAGCATCTAAATAGCGTGTCAGTTCCGCGGCGAGCCGTCCCTTGATAGCGGTCCCCGTTTTTGACGTCGTTAGGTCAACAGACCAGCCTTCACTGTCTCGAACGAACTCTTTGCCGACCAAACCATTTCTGAGGTCTCCGCTGCGCAGTTGCAGTTTACACAATAGAGCTAATGCGCCGGCCATGACGTAATCGCGTCTTCGTTTTCGGATATCATCTTGATCGAACGCATTGTTCAGCAGTCTGTGGGCAGTAGCTGCGACATCAACAAGATCGATAGGATACTGCGCGAGTTTATGCTCTTTTCGACGCAGTTCAGTGTTCGCCTCGAGCTTTACTGCATTATGCACCTCCATTAGTGCGGCATAAATCTCATGACGGTAGCCTGCCTTTTTGGCGAAACATGCAAGAAAGTCGCAATATCCCGCGATGCTACGTAGTTTGAGGTCATCTTCAAAGAGAGTGTCAACAAACGCCTTGCATGTTTCCATAGTGAGCTCGGTTGGCAGCCCTGCGCGTGTTGAAGCGCTGCAAAGACGACGCAATGCCGAGCATATCGCCTTCAGTCGAGAGAACGATAGACTGCAGTTTTTGTTAAAGAGTTTAGCCATATCGGTGGCAAATGGCTCGGGCAAATCGTGGTAAGGCAGCTTTGGTGCGCTTTTGATATAGCCGACCGCCAAATGTTTCCGATTTCTCTGCGCTTGCTGAAGAATAACGTTGTCGAGGTTCTCAGGGTCAATCGCGGACATTATCGCAGCGAGTTTAGAGAATGTGGTATGGTCCGCACTGAACCGCCCGACCATTTCTGCGTCGACCCTTGCGTGCGCTTTCTTGTGCCGCAACCAACGGTCAATCATTCGTATTTCAGGCTTGGTAAAGGTTACCCTGATATCTGGTATCAGCGCCCGAAAAGGTGCCCAATGGATCGAACGGAAAACAAGCTCAAGTGAGCGTCGGTCGGTTGCTGCGCTTGCGAGTGCCCAATCGACACCTTCGTCGGTTTCATAAGCGTAGTGACGAAGTAGTGATTTTAAAGCCCCGAGGCTGTTTGTCTGCCATCCTGCATCCAGTAGTCGAACAAAATACGCCTCGGCTGTCTGGGTGTTCAGCTTTGCTGGGAACTGGTGCCTGCGCGCAGTGTCAACGAGTCCCCGAAGTGCAGAGCCCATGCTACATCTGTTGGTACGTAGCGACTTCGAAGAGAAAACTTTACCTTCATCTATGTCCGCGAGGAACCGGCGCATCCGCAAAGGCAATTCTGCTTCCGTGACCGAAAACCTCATCATATTTTGCCCCCGGTACTCAACATCGAGTTTACCGCTTTCAAACCTTCCATTCCTCGCTGAACACCCTGCTCAGCGTCAAAAAAAGCGTATGTTTTGACCACTGTTGCAGGTGAGTTGTTCAACATAGACGCGATAACATCGACATCAGCACCTGGCGCATTTATCAAAATGGAAGCAATGCCATGTCGAACCTGATGCAGCGTCATATAGATATCCTGACCTGCGGTGGCATATCGCCAGCCGTCTGCCAGATAGTGATACTTTGCGCCACCGAGTAACTTTGTTGGGTCAGGTGACTGAATATGCTCCATTACGAGGGGTCGGGCCTTTACCATCCACCACTCCAGAATTTTCCGTGGATCGACTTTTCCTCGTCGACCAAATTCGGCGACCATCGATTTTCGGTTTTTCATCTTCGGCTTGGGAATGCTTAGATGCACATTACGCGAGCCTTCGGGAAAGAATATATTCGCGTTTTGGCCAGTGACTGACAGGTTAACAAGCGTGTCCGCGCGCAAAGGAGCGAACATCAGAATAGCGGCCGCAGCAGTGGCAACGGCAAGTTTCAACGCGTTAGATTTCTGGCCAGCAGATAAGCTGTCAAACCGATCAATGAGATTAGTCGACTGTTTGAAAAGCGCACCTGGCAAATTCAGAAACTTTTTCATTCTGAGTTTTGACCTCACAAGCCGACGGCAGAAATCTTGGTTCTGTTGCGTCATCGTATCCCAGCCTGTGAAGTACCCACCTTTAAAAAACTCCGTCTGAACTGCGCGCAATTCGGGGTGGTAGCGCCGTGCAAAGCGAAACACGGTCCCCATGTTTTTACGGTTTGTCCGGGCACTAAGTGGTGTCCAATAAAACTCGCCAGCGGTTTCAGCATCAAATGCTGCCAAAATGTTATTTAAACCCATCAGCTCGCGGATGTCCGGATCGCCCTCGGGGTCAAGTAAACCCAGCTCAATCAGACATGTGAAGTACCAAGCCAGCTGCTCTTTGATTGACTTTAGCGTCCTTGGTGACAGCGGTTCACGCGTGTGATTAGAAGCCAGCCCTTTGTATTTTTCACCTTCAGCCAACTCGTCGAGATAAGCTTTGACGTCTTCCGTAACTGAGTTCGGGAATACAGGCGTCTGGCGGCAGTGCGACACCCGTGGCAGCTCTCCGATACGCACTGGCAATAGCTTTGAATCAATGTTGTTGGGAAAAGCATGCAGCATGTTCAGGATCCGCACACTCTTACGTAGAGCATTGCGACGCCCGACGTCTCTGTACCCCTGCATCCACAGCTTCAACTGTTCCAGTGTCAACGCATGAGGCTGGATCCCGTTTTCTCGCGCAACCGACTGTAGAACTTTAAGGGATATTAGATCCGCGCTCTGAATGCCGCACCCCTTGCGGTTGGGCTCAATCAGCGCCTCGACCTGGCTAAATAGATGCTTCCAGTCGTCATCTTGATGGCGCAGCCGCTTTGCCTCTGCGTACCGCCCTGAGGCATGGCTCATCAGACTGATCATATTATCATACCAAGTCTTAAATTGCCTATACGTAGCGAACCCTTCTGGTGAATCCTTATGGGCAATATTCTTGGCCCATTTGAGCTTGAAGACATCCACGTCTACAGGGATCATCTCAATTGGACAGTTGTAAGCTGGGATCCGAGGACATTTGTTTGCAGATCCGCGTATCTTTTTTGAGTTGGCATGTGAATACGGGTATGCACCCGTCTTGAGATTTTGGAGGGCTTGGGCGAGATTCACGAGCTTATATTTTCCTGTTGTTTACTAATTGGTAATCGGCAGATGGTCTCGTCTGAGGTTTCCAAAAATTTGAATATACGATGATGCGTATTGAGGTGTTTTTTTCGCATTTCGGCGTTTTTAAAACGGAATGAGGAAAAAGGGCGGCAAACGTATTCAAGTGACATTTGGCGGGCCTTTTGCTCACCTTTTCGGCGCTTCACCGTTGATGCGGAAATTGGCGAACGGCCCCTCACACATCGCCCAAAAGAGAACTCACATCGCTCAGCCGGAAACGAATAGTGCTCCCTAAACGAATGGGTTTAAGTAGGCCTTCTCGTGCGTAACTGCGAACGGTCGCTGGAACACATCCCAGCCACCTCGCAAGATCATCGGCAGTCAGTAATGGGCTTAGTAGCGCTTCGTGATGGCCTGGGTCTCCCATCAATGCAGCGCTGACGCCCTCAACGCGCCATATATCCGATATGACATAACGAGCACGTTTCCAGGGACCGGGTGCCGTCGGAATATTATGATTCTTGATAAGCTTGCGTACCGTATCAGGACCGAGCTTCCAGCGGGCCGCGATCTCGGTTTGGGAAAGCACGGGTAACCCCACCAGGGCCTTAGAGTGTTTTCTGAGGTTCGCTCGGCGTTTGTTCATAAAAGACAAATGGGTACAAACGCCGGATACGAGAAACGTTTCTGGAAAAAAGTAGGCCAAGTTTATTGCTACGCAAAGTAGAGCTAAGCCAAAATCAGAAACAGACAGTAGTTTTCGGCCCAACATCGATAATGGTACTGCGAGGATGAAATTTCCTTAGCTGATCATCGGACCACCGCGTCTCGCCGTGTGATATTCGAATGTTCACCGACGTGATACCGGGTGCACAGCCAGTCTGTGCGAGCTCAGCAACAAGTCGGCAGCTCTTCAAGTTCGCCCACTTTTGTAGGGCCTTTCTAAGCTTCGTTACGAAAGCGCGTTTATCACCCGCTGAGGGAGGATCTTTAGGCTGAAGCTTCCAGCTTGCGCTTTTGTCAGCGGATAACAGCGAAAAAGATGGCCATCGCATTTTGTAGCGTAGCGAAATTTGGGTTAGAAGCACCACATCGAGATCACAGTTACAATGGGCGATGTCTTCACTTTCCATAAGGGCATAGGTGTCCATATCAGTCATTAGTGCTGCCGCCAGACGTCCGAAATGCCATGAAAGGTAACTGTTTCTCCCAGTCGTAAGACTGAGATCGTCGAAAAATACGTCATCGGCTAACAGTTCCTTAACCGGCTGTTCCAAGAACTTGCTACTTTTTGAATTCGGTGCAAGTCCCAGCGATCGAAGCTGTGCGACATAGCAAAAATGTTTTTTCGGTATTTTATCAGCATATGTAAATTTAGTGCCGTCGGCAGATATCGACACCCTCGGCCACCCTTCTTGCTCAAGGTGCTGCAGATAGATCAACGCAAGCAGCAGCTTCTTGCTGGGCGCGGTGGAGGGGCTAAGCTTCAGGTACTCAGCCATATTCAGTGAGATACGAAACTTTTTGTTGTCTTGAACCATGGGTTTTCCTTTCCAACAGTCCATAAGAAGTTGGTCGGAAATCAGGCACGGAAATTATGGTTTGATAGACGTGAAATCGGTAAGCCCGAAACGGTATGCGAGTATCCGCTTTGATGCGCGCATACTAAGATCGACGACCTTCATAGCCGTATTCGTATGTCAGATAATCAAGCAACATCCTGATTATAGGCACATATCTATGAATTGAAATATTGAATTATTGAAATCTACAAATCATGAAATGGCCTTCGGCTCGGTTTTGTTATTTTTGGGCCTACCTCACGTTAGCAGGCTACCAAGGGTAGCTCGGTTGAATTTTCCTGTTCAGGAAAGAAACCTCAACGCAGGGTTCTTATCTATCGCCTGAGGAGACGTCTGGTCCATGACTCAAGCCCTCTAAGGCGAAGATTTCGCGATAAGATTGACCCTGTTTCTCCAGCCACGGGACTAACTCCTAATCTGCGAAAATCGAGTCAAACCAGTCTACCTCACAACTAAATTGGTCTGATGTATTGGGTATGTTGAGACACAGGAGAGCCGCCCAAGCCACAGAACTCGAATAGACCAAGACGTCCAATACACCCAATACACCCAATACATATCAGTACAGTCGGTACATCCAGTGCGCCTGTACGAAGTAGTAAGACGAGAGATAAATGACCCATACCCCCCGTACAGGACCTGTCACGAATGAAGAGATTTACGCAGCCGCGGAGGCTCTCCGCGAACGTGGCACCAGCGTCACACAGGAGGCCATTCGTATCGAATGCGGCAACCGCGGATCACTATCAACTATTAACAAGCATCTAAAAGCTTGGAAGACAGAACATGAGGAGATCACTTCACGTATATCTCGCGAGGTGACCCCTGAAATTGAGCGGCATGGCCTTGATCTAATTGCAAAAATCTCTGAAGTATTTGGCCTTAAAGCGGATGAACGCTGCAATCAATTGGAGGCCCTTAACAAAGCTGAGATAGCAAAAAGGGAGAAAGAGCTTGATGACGCATGTGCAGAGGCGGACCAATATCATCTGTCGCTCGGCGTCGCGGAAGAGCGCATCACTCAATTATCAACCGCACTTTCTGCCTCTGTAGCTGCCGGCGACCAGTATTTAGACGAAGCCAAGACCCTGCGCGACAAAATAGTCGCGCTGGAAGCCGACAGAAAGGTCAATCTGCATGCTATTCAACAAGGTCAGCAGCAGATCGAGCGCCAAAAGGTTCAAACCGACCAAGCGTTAACCTCAGCTGGGCGTCTTGAAGGTGTCGCAAGTCAACTTAAGGATCAGCTATTAGAGAAAGGCAAACAACTTACTGACGCGAGGCGCATCATCGGTGGATATGAAGAAAGTCTTATGAGGGCAAATGAAGAGATCGCGTGTCTTAGTGTTCAAGTTAGAAATCTTGCGAAGAGACATGCGGGACTTGAGCTGGCGAATACCTTGCTGCTTGGTGCACAAGAGCTTCGTCTGCCCAAGCCGACCGGACACGACCTGGTGCCGCGCGGGTAGTTGGCAACTGCGCCGAGGATAAAAGCTGTATTCTCGGCGCAAACAAGGTTCATTGTCGCGAAGTTTGGCAATAGCAAGAAACGGTGGGTTTAGAGTGGATAGAACTTGTTGTACGACGTCGAGATATCGACTGATGCAACGTGTGCGCGGTTCCTTGGCTACTTTTTTCAGTAGGGATTGCCCCCCTCTCATTGCGCTGCGGAAGAACTATCGGACGAAAATTAGCCGAGCTGGCGTCTACATATTTTAGATCAGCGCGCTACCTACTACAATAACGTGACACACGCGTTAGAGCCCTTTACCGTCACCGTACGGCCTAAATGTTGGTAAAACCGTTGCAGGTCAGTGGCTCAACGACGACGTGCTTTTAGCTGAGCACAACTCGACAAACAGGACGAGCGCTGCTTTCCGCCAACTCTCTGGTCTCTGCATGGACAGGTTGCGATAAACAGGAGGATACAATGCAAAATCAAACGGACGAAAAGTCGATCGAGGAAAGGCTTAGAGAGTTCTACGCAGGTGAAGGGTTTACCGACGAGGAAATAAATGAGCTTGCTGATACCGAACGATCTATTCAAGCTCTCGAACAGGACCAAACAATCCCGGAAGAAGAGCGAAAGCAAGGTGCCAAAATGATGAGGATGGTTGCGTTTCCCGCCATCGGTGAAAAGGCATATTACGCGTCCCTGCCGAACGATGGGTCTATAGATGAAGATGTCACGCCGATATCAAGCATTAGGTGGGGCCTCTAAATAACTGGTTCGGCATGTACGCGTGCCCTTGTACGTCTTACTACCGTTCGCAACCCATCAGATCCCCATATGCGGTAATCTATGCCTCTCAGTGCGAAATTGAATGCGTAAGAAAATACAATTAAAAGTGGCTTTGCCACTAACGGGCGCCTGCTTTTCAAACAGCACAGGTACGGGCCTGAAGTTCAGCACTTTAGTAATGATAGACGCGCCACAAATCGTCGGAGCGGCCATCAGCACAGAAGTCCCGTCAGTATCGCGTACTGTAGCCTAAGCCAACGCGAATACAGAACGATCTCTTTTGATAATGTCGCAATGGCTGTGGCTATTCATTTCACATTGTGGCCCACCCACTAAATAAAGCAAACAACAGGCATGAAGAAACAACTTACACCAAATTGGGAATTTGTATCAGACACCGTCATGGGCGGTGTTTCGGAGGGTTCTGTCGCAGAAGAAATCGTCGGCGGATGCGATGCCACGGTTCTTCGTGGTACAGTTTCGCTCGAGAACAACGGTGGTTTTATCCAGATGGCATTTGATCTTCACGAAAGTGGTGCAGATGTGGACGTGAGCGCGTGGGACGGCATCGAGATTGATGTTTACGGCGATGGTGGCACCTACGATGTTCGGCTTCGCACAGCGCAGCTAAGCAGACCCTGGCAATCTTTTCGCACCGATTTTGTGGGAGAGCCACACTGGCAAAAGGTTAAGATCCCTTTTTCTTCACTGGTATCGCATCGGGCAGAAGCAGTCTTCGACCCAACTTGCCTTAGACGCATCGGGATATTGGCGATAGGACGCGAACGAGATGCGTATGTTGCAGTATCCAACATCGGGTTGTACTCGGCGAACTAAGTAAAATTCCCGCGTGCGCCCCACAGAGCACAACATAGTATCTTAGCTCGCGGCATCGCACGTCGGACTTACTGACGTTCTCGCAAGAAACTGGCGCGACCTCTTAACGACATTGTTGTGTAGGTCGGCATGGGACCAAAGCGTACAGTTAGATTTAGACAACCACTGTACTCAGGCACCTAATGTACAAGGGGAATTCAACCGCTTTTACAGGTTACCCTCACCTATCGCACTACCGGTAAATCCTCCATCCGCGTGGTATAGCGCGGGCTTCGATGATCTGCGCGCAATCGCCACGTCTGGTTCTTACCTTCGCTGGCCAGAACCATCGTCTTCTTCCCGAACCTTTGATTCACGTCATCCAGAGCCTTCATCAAAGCCGGTGATTTCGGACGCTCCCGGTCGAAAAGCGTTTGAGGACGGTCTTCGAACCGCATCAAGTCGTTGAGCATAATGCCGGCCTTGGTGAAGCCAAAGCTTCCAAGGTCCGACTTTGGCCATCCGGCTTCTGCACAGCGTCGTGCGGCTTCAACAAGGTCGAAGGTATCCGACGACATCGGGGTCATTCGGGTTGTTCTGGAAGCTGTATACTGAGGACGATCTGGCCGGTGCTTATTGGTGTGAAAGAACACAGTCAGCGTACCAGCGACCAAGCCGTGCTGGCGTAGCTTTTCAGCGCCCCGTGATGCGTGCGCGGTGATCGCCTGGAACAGCGTGTCGAAGTCTGTCATCGGAGTGCCTGCTGATCGTGTTACGGCCATACCTTTGCGCTGTGGCTCTACGTCTTCAAAGGCGAGACAGGCCTCACCCTGTAGCTCCAATACGATCCTCTCCAGCACCACGGTGCCGACAGCCCTTGCCTGCCGGATTGGCAGATCACGAAGATCAGCTGCCGTGTGTACACCCAAGGCTTTCAACTTGTCGGTGGTCTTTCGACCAACGCCCCAGATGTCCCCGACTGGCACGCGCGGCAGCAGCCAGCTTGCAAGGCTCTCGTCCACCATATCCAAAACCCCAGCAAAGATGGGGTTCTTCTTGGCAATGTCGTTCGCACATTTAGCAAGGGTCTTGGTTGGGGCGATGCCGATGCGTACTGGCACCCCTACTCGTCTCAAGACCGCTGCACGCAGTGCCTTGGCATGTGCGGTGCGATCTTTGAAACCAACAAAGTCGAGGAAGCATTCATCGATGGAATAGATTTCGACGTTTGGCGTAAAGTCTTCGTAGACCTCAACCACCCGACGAGAGATGTCGCCATAGAGGGTGTAGTTCGAGCTGAAGACGCGGATACCATGGGCATCAACCTTATCGCGGATGTGATGCAGCGGAGTGCCCATCTTGATCCCTAAGGCCTTGGCCTCATCACTGCGCGCTATGGCGCAGCCATCGTTGTTTGATAGCACGATCACTGGGACATTCTTTAGCGTTGGATCGAATATCCTCTCAGCGCTCACATAGAAGTTGGCGCTGTCGCTGATGGCAACAGGCCGCTTCATGCCAAGTCGTAACGCCGGACAACACCAGCAATGACGCCCCAGATCTCGCTATCCTCTGTAAGTTCGACGTCGGGGAACTGTTCCTGGCTATTCGCAGGCGCGAGGTAGTATCTGTCGTCACGCTTACGCAGGATCTTTGCTGTGACAGCACCGTCTACTACGGCCAGCACGGCTCGGCCGATACGGCGCTTGCCAGCACGGTCTACAGCGATGATATCACCATCACGTATCCCAACGTCCCACAGGCAGTCCCCTTCTACGCGCCACCAAAATGTGGATGAAGGATGGCGCACGACCCATGCCATAGGGTCGATCTCATCTTCGAGATCGTCTCCTGCTGGCGAAGGAAAACCGGCGCTGACTGGTGTGCTGACAATTCGAACAGAGTGGGAAGGTATGTGAACGGGTTCATCAACGGGGTAAACTGGCATGGGAATCCTAACTGTTCGCTATTTGTTCTCAATCCTCGATTCACCTGCCCGATGTCAAGTTTGGTTTGGGGTGTTGTGGACTGAAGGCTGGCATCGGATCGAACCGAGTTTGTGAACTCGACGATGGAGAATAGCGCCCTGAGCCCCTGCCGTGCTTACAGAAGGTGAAGAGTGCCTCACTGCAAGGGTACCGACTGAAGCATATCATCCGTGTCTAACTTCAAAACACTGCGCCAGAGAGGACTTTTAAACACATGGACAGCGCGCATTTCCGCGCCCTGGTCTTGGGTCGACATCAGCAGTCCGGCCCATTCAAGCGGTCGCAAAACGCAGGCCTTGAACGCGTATGTGTCCCGCCTGGCAGCATTGCGGTCACTCTCCGGTTCACCATAGAACTTTTGATATAGGGTAACTTCGCTGATGCCGTGATTGGCCTCTACGTTAATCACATTCATCCAAACGTCCCAATTCCCGAAGGGTTGGTCATCAAAGCGCGCATAAGAGGTGTGATCGACCTCGTGTACAAAATACGGGATCAATTCGACGAACAAGCGCCCGGGCGATTGGGCCAACTCTTTGCCACGCTTGGTGAGCCGGAACTCGTCTTTGAAGTGGCGACCAAGACGTAATTCGATCATCAGGAAGTGCAGAACTTCGAGCGGAGCGAAGTCGGCTTCGTTGACCACCCTATGATAACGGAACACCTCATCCGCACCTTCTCCTGGCCAGTCAAAATTCTGTACAGCCCATTGAACGAAGGTACGCTTGAACGCCTTGTTTTTGGTGATCCCTATCGATCCGTGTTCCTGCGTATATTTTAAGGTCAGAAGAGCTGCCCGTAGCAACGGTGACTGTAAAAGGTCGGGATGGTCGTCAGCGAGGGTTTGGTATTCGATCATATCTGAAAGGTGTCACACACCGAACCGCAGCACCATGATATTCGCGGTAGCCAAATGCATAGGGAGCAATACAAGACGGATTCAATAGTAGCGAAACGTAGTTGTGTACGCCCCAGCAGTTCGCGGCATGCAGCACGGAGTTTATTGCTTTTGTCAAAACACCGAAAGAAACATTTAGCCTTAAACGTCGATATACGAGATGGGCGGAGATCTGCCGTTCGCTGCAGATGGCACGAACGGCAGCTTTGCAGAGCTTCCAGCCAGCTCATTTGTGCCAAAGGCCACACGATTTACATCGCCGGAAAAAAGAGACTGCATGTGAACATGGAGAGAGTTGCATTTGAGTGGGAAGGCGCACATTCTCACAACAACCCACATTGAAGCCAAGTGAGTTTATTTTGTTAGACCAGACATTTTCTGCAAGGAACCTCAGGAAATTATCCGAAAAAGAAAAGCGGCGAGGAAGAATCCGAGACTTGCGCTTTTTTGAATCCGTAAATTCGAAGACGGATGAGCTCAAACAAGCTATTCGGCAGACAAAAGAGTTTAGGCGTCTCCATCCGGGAAAATACTCAGATGAGGAGCAAGCTGAATTCAATATCTTGAAGGAGCTTCGCGAAGAGAAGCGGCGCGAGCGGGATGATACACTGCTATCAGAGCTTGACGGTGTCTCGAATAAAATCAACAGAAAGGATTTTGAAGTCTCGTTCACTCAACAAGACGGTCCTGGCGGAAAGAAGGTCTACGTAATAGGTCAAGAGCTTCCTGATCAGTTCTACGCAATCAAAAAATTGGAATCCAATCTTGCGTCTCTCTACCGGCTCAAGCCGGCCAACAGAGATGAAGTCATGAAGCAGCTATTAGGAATGATTTCGGACGGCTTTGGCTACCACGTCCTGCGGACGGATATTTCCAATTTTTTTGAAAGCGTTCCTCACGACCGCCTCCTTAACAAGTTGAAGGAGGATCAGCTACTGAGTCAAAAGTCTCTCCGACTGATTTCTGGCATCTTGTTCAGGTATGCAAGCTTGGCGGGCACCCCAGGCGTTGGTTTGCCGAGAGGGCTTGGAATAAGCTCCTACTTGTCAGAACTGTACATGAGAGAGTTCGATCAACGTGTAAAAATGCTTGGCGACGTTGTTTTTTACGCGAGATACGTCGACGATATTGTCGTTCTCTTTGCGCCACTTCCTGGTGCAGATGTCAGGATAAATCGACCAAAAATTCGTGACTTCCTAAGTGACATCTCGCTTTCAATGAACGAAACGGCGGAGAAAACAAAAGAATCACCCTGTGACAGCCAAGGGCTACCGGTCGCGAAAGGCACTTGGGACTTCGAGTATCTCGGATACCGCATAAATTTTCGCTCAGGCACATCCGTTTCCATGAGTAGAAAACGGCTTGCGAGATATAAAAACAGAATATTCGGATGCTTCCAGCGATATGAGAGCCAGAAATCAAAAAATTCAAAGAATGCCTATCGACTTCTCATAAAGAGAGTTCGCTTCCTCACAAGCAACACTCAGCTTACTCACAACAAGAGTAATGCATATGTTGGGATCTACTTCAATAATATGCATCTTACCCATCATAGAGAGCTCATAGCTCTTGATGCGATCCTTACGGCAAAAGTCGGTTCCCTTTCCAGTCCATCTTTGAGAACGAAGCTGTCAGCATATTCCTTCGTTAGAGGTTATAGTGAAAAAACATTTAGACGTTTTCATAAGAAGGGTGAGTTCAAGGAAATTGTAGAGGCCTGGAAGTATGAAAAGTAATGCTCGGAAAGTAAAGTTGTCACCTAAGGCCCAATATCAGAGGCCAGTGGCAACTGATATTCTGCCTTTTGAAGTGCCACCCTCTTTTTCGAACTCTGGCTTTTTCGCATTTCTGGTGCGGCTCGACGTCAGAATATCTTGCTGGGGGAAAGAGAAAACAGTCCGTTGGGTCGCTTCCGATGATCGGTTCGACGATGCTTTTAAATTAATTTTTAGGCTCTCTGACAAGTCTCCGAAAAATTTTCGAACATTCACAGCGGTTCATGACGGAAAAAATATCAACATTAGGGAGTGGAAGATATTTTCAAATTGGACGATGCCGTTCAACTTTCGAATATCCCACAAAGAAACGGAATTTCGTCAGCTATCTGTAATACATCCTCAGGCGCAGATGTTCGTGGCGGAGTTCTATCAACTACACGGCCCAGAGATACTCTATCATTGTTCAAAGAGCAATTTCTCGATCAGATTTCCGGCATCTGTCGTAAAGTCCGTCAGGTACAAAGATCGGCTATTCAATGAGAACGTAGGAAATTCAGACGACTCTATTGAGGAGGCTGGAAAGGAGTATGAAGGTTCAGGATCATACTTTACGTATAGAGAATACAGTAATATTTTTAAGTTCTATGAGAATTATGCATACCTAAATGCCGAGCGGAAGTTCGGGCATCTGTATAAACTTGACGTGTCCAGCTGCTTTGACAGCATCTACACCCACTCCATCTCATGGGCGACTCTGGGTCAGGAAGTTGCCAAAGAGAACATTAACCGCCTTGATACTACGTTCGGAGGAAAGTTTGACAGGCTTCTTAGGGAACTAAATAGAGGCGAGACCAACGGAATTGTAATCGGGCCCGAGTTTTCGAGAGTGTTCGCAGAAGTAATTTTGCAGGATGTTGATCGAAGTTTAGAGCACGTTCTTCTCGACGAGTATGGCCTATCAAATAGGGTCGACTACGAGATATTCAGGTACGTCGATGATTACTTTGTTTTCTGTGATCGGGAGGAAGTAGCCCTTTACGTGAAACGTCATTTATCAGAGCTTCTGAAGCTTGTTAAGCTCACTTTGAGCTCTGAGAAGTCAGAAATTTACGAAAGGCCCATCATTACGCCGCTCACAATAGCGAAGAATAGAATAAGCGGCTGCCTCGTGGAGAGGATAGTGACGAATGTCGAGAAGAGGAGTGACCCAGATGGTGGTGATGATATTGATTACTTTAGCGTAAGAATTCAGGCTCAGAGGCTGATCGTTGACTTCAAAGCTGCGCTAAAGGAAAGCGGCGTAAAATATAAGGACGTTTTAAACTATACGCTCGCTGCCATAGAGAGAGAGTTGAACTTTATCTTTCGGAAGTTCAAGGCCAACCATGATTCTCACAAGGACTATCGAGAGCTGGTTGCAGCTATTTTGGGACTTTTGGAGTTCTCTGCGTTTATCTACGCTGCTCAGCCTCGCGTCAATTTTACCGTTCGACTTACTCGAATTATCGCCACCATAGTGGACAAGTTGCATGAAGTTGAAGTTGAACGCGACCTAAAAGATCGAGTATTCAAGTTCATTTTTGACAGTATAAATCGGCACATTAAGCACACTCCCCATGACCGTTTTCATGAAGTGGAGACGCTCTATCTGCTTCTCGCTCTTAATAAGCTTGGCCGCGGCTATAGAATTCCTGAACGGAACATAGCGACCTTTGTAGGGCTGGATATCAGCGATTCTGGGGATTATTCATTTAGTCGGCACATGAGTTACTTCTCGATTTCTGTTTGCCTGCTCTACGTAAGAAATCAGGCCAGATACGGAAAGCTACGTGACTTTTTAGAAGCTGAAATAAAGGGGAAATTTGACGACAGAAAAGCCTACTTGCACCAAGATTCTGAGCTCGTGATAGCCGCGCTTGATCTTCAGTGTTGCCCTTACGTCTCCCCAGAGCTCAAAGAATATATCGCGTCTATTTATGGGATAGGGGGAGCGCGAGTGCCTCTACTTCAAGGTGCGGCACCGCACTGGTTTACGAACTGGGAGAACTTTGACCTTTCGAGAGAGCTTGACAAGAAGCGTGCTCGTGAAGTCTATTAAGCGCCAGAGCGGCGCCTAAACTAAATTGCCATGCACTGAGCTTTTTAAGTGAAGTGTAGTTGCGGCACACACACAAGCTCCATGTCCTGCGTGCCTATTGACGTCATCAGGACCCCGTCGGTGGTCGAGGTGTGCCACCGACAAAAATTTCTGATATTAAGTAATACTTTAGATTCTTAAGCTTTCCCGCGAACTGTGCGGCTCAACGAAAATAGCCAAGGTTCGGTCTTTCGCTGCACTCGCCACCAATGTCTGCTGCGGGCCGTCTGTGGCGACGGCCCAGCCGTTTAGATTTCGATAGCTTCGGCGATCACAAGCGCATCTTCAAGCTCGACGCCGAGGTACCTGACAGTGCTGTCCATCTTGGTGTGACCCAACAGCAGCTGGACCGCCCGCAGGTTGCCTGTCTTCTTGTAAATCTGCGTGACCTTCGTTCGCCGCATCGAGTTCGTTCCATAGGCGCTTGCCTCCAGACCAATGGATGTCACCCAGTCTCCCACAATTCGCGCATACTGGCGGGTCGAGATGTGAAGCCGTTCGTGAAAACGCCCAGGCCAGAGGTGTTCGGATCCGACCATCAGCGGCTCCCGCATCCATCTTGCCAGCGATGCACGGGTGCCTTCGGAGATTTCAAAGCGCACAGGTTTCTGGGTCTTGCTCTGAAGAACCGACGCGCGTTCTTTGATTTGGCCTGAGGCCATGACATCGACCACCTTAATCTTGACCAGATCGCAGCCGCGCAGCTTGCTGTCGATGGCAAGATTGAAGAGGGCCAGATCACGATGGTTTTCAGCCAGTTCCAGCCGCACTCTGATCGCCCAAACATGTTTGGGTTTGAGAGGCCGTTTCTGGCCGACGATCCGGCCTTTGTTCCAGACCGGACGTAGTTCGCGGATGGCGGGTAAGTTTGATGTTTCCATGATGGATCCTCCGATCCACCACGCCCTCCCACATCGACAACCCGACGTTGACAAGACATCATATCACATGATGCTGCGCTGCCTCCGAGGTCCGCAGTGAGCCCAATGTAACGGATGCTGCGCCTTGCACGAATGGCAGCTTTATTTCTTTTAGGCTTGTCGGAGGTAATGCAGATAGAAGAGATACGACAAAAGCGAATTGAGTTTTAGCCGCAACTCGATAGTTCTAAGTAACTCCCTAAGACAAAAACTTATGGAATATACCGATGCAAACAATTCACTGCAATGACGGTACCAAGCTGGAAGTCGGGGACGAAGAATATTCGCAATTCAGAGATTGGCTGACAATAGACGAAGACCTTTCGCAACGAATTTCGGAACTGTTTTGGCTCGATATGTTTGTCGGTTATCGGCGATCTTCGCTTGACTGCATTGCAGTGCTGAACACTATCAAGAACCTCGAGATTGGTGAGCTACCAAATGGAGTGCGACCAGCAACTCCGTTCGAGCGGAAACCCCTGATTGGCCTATGGCACAAACATTATTATTCTGGTGCCAACTTGTCTTACAATGTCGTTGACGAGCTTGAGGAAGGAGATCCAGAAGGTATTTTTGAAAGGGTAAAGGACGAGAACATTGACGCCGGAGAACAGAGCAAACAGTTTCTGGGTAAGGCAATGAAACTTGTGCGTCGATCCCTGAAAAATCGCGCTGAGGATCCGGAAAAGGGACTGACTGGAGAATGGATTATTTTCACAATAACCGATACTGGAAATTTGTACCTGTCCCTCGGGTACCATTATTCGGGGCACTCTTCAAAGCAGAGGGATCAGTTCTTGATTGATCGGATCAAAAAATACTGTGTGCCTGAATTTCCCGATGCACTTGCGTTTGTAGAATAATTTCACCTTCCTACTGGTCAGGTGAGTTTCTAAGCTGACATTCGCATGCCAGAAACCAATGTCGGCTGTGTCCGCAACGCGGTCATTAGGGCCTCACGAAGCGAACGGAAGCTTCGTCCGCACACTGTGAGTTCGACCCCATTCAGATTTTGCACATGCAGCGAATGACCGGTCTGAGGGGCCGCGACGAAGCGACGGTTGTGCATGGCCAAGTCCGGTTAGGGCCGGGTAAGCCCCCTCGGACCTATCTCGACTGGGCGAGGAGCCCGTCGAACCGTCGCATGACCGGTTCGAGCCCATTTTTCCGAGCATTTCGCCGTTCATCAATGTCCGCTCAGGTTTAATTCAGCTGATGGTTACTTATATTAAAGCGCCGCTTCATGAAGCCTCCAACCATCCTTCATGGCCTCCAAAAGCATTTTTTGGCGCGCTTTCACTGTCTTTGGCGTCCATTTGCCATCGTTCAGAACCTGAGTAGTGAGTGCATACGAGGACACATTGTCCTTACCAAGAAAGTAAGCCTGACATTTCTTCTTAAACGAATAGTTTTGAGCGCTCGAATTCCGGCGCTTGTTCAAGGGAACGAGGTTGCCGATCCGATGCACCCAAGCCGCGCGTTTATTTTCTTCCGGCCAAACCTCGGCCCATTCGCTGTCATCTTTGACCGTCTGAGGTAGGACATGCTCGATGGTCAGGACTTTCGGATCGTATACCGCGCCTCCATCAGAAATAAACGAGTCTAAACGCAATATAATATAGCTACGTCTGCGGGGCGTGAGCTGATATACATCCCCGTTGAGAACATCCACAAACTCTTTGATCTCTTCCTCAGAAAGCTCCAGCCACGTTATCTCCGTAACTGATTTCTCATCTTCAATCTCTTTAAGAATTTCTGCAAAGACCTCAATCCTTTCATTTACATTTACTCGGCAAGCAAGCATCCAAGCGGCAAGGCGTTCCAATTTTTGGAAAAATCCGAGAATTTCGGCAGGATCGTCTTTTTTGCGCGACATAAAGGCAATAGCTGGGGGCACCCAATCCGAGAAATCTATCCTGTTTAACCACGTAAGTAGCCTATTTATTTCGATAGATTTCTCTACAGCAACATATGAGCTTGTGCGGATCATATCATATGCGGTGGCATACGGTTTAAGGAGGTCATTGACAAATGACTTTGGATCAACATCGTTTGCCATTACATGCTGCCGAAACTCTTCAAGCAGCGACTTCCGGGCTTTTTCTTTAGCGTAGATCATTCGAATGTAGGAAAATAGATCATTGAAGCCTTCCCGGCCCAAGTCCACCTCCATCTGTTCCCAATCATCATTGACCTTGTTCTGGTCTGCTTTCGGAACTTTACCGATAATGTCGGCCTTGATAATGTCGGTTGGCTGAAGCTCCATTCCTCGACTATTCATTACCGAAAAGACCCGAAACGCGGAGTCTCTGTTCGGTGTTGAAACAGCAACTAAAAAGCATCGTCCGAGAAGGAACTGGATGAACCGAACCAGAGCTTCCTCGTCCTCAGCAAAGGTTTTTTCGACAGCGGATTGAAAGTATGCTGAGTTTGATTGAATATTTCTCTGCGCCTCATTCTCAAGGCCTGAAGCGTCCAACTTGTCCAGTTCATCAAACCTCCACCCCTGAACATACTTTCGAAAGAATTCGTTGTCGCGTTCACGCAGAGTCAGACGGGGCTTCGCCTCAAGCCCCTCCCATTTATTGCCGGGCTCGATAACGTAGGTCTTCAGGTTTTTCTTCTGCTCAGCATCTTGGTCGGTTTCGGCCGTCAAAAAGTCGACCAGAACAGCCAGCAGAATGGTCAAGGTTGTTAGTCTTTGCTGACCATCGATCACCTCGGACTGTGGCTTCCCGTCTTCCTTAATAAGAACGACACTGCCGAGAAAATACCCTTCGTCCGGGGCAGCATCTGCAAAATCTGTCAGGTCCTTGAATAGGTTCTCAGCATGTTCGACTTTCCAAGCATATGGACGCTGATACTGCGGTATAATGAACTCAAAATCAGAGCTAAAAATCTTGGAAAGCGGATGCTCGGAGCCGGAGATATTTTTAGTCAAAACTATTACCTTATTCGCGTTCTTGAATACCGTTCGAAGTGTAGTGTAGAGGCCCGCCCGCCTATCCGACGGTTCGCCCACCCCACCATGATGGACGTCGAAGGCGACTTTCGCAATGACGAAACAAACGGCAATTTGTCCGCTCTGCAGACCTCGGTGTTCTTTTTCAGCTAACGTCTACTTCGAGCCCAAAGTGCTCGGGATCGCGCGGGAGATCCGCTGCGGCTGCATTCGTCCGCTCCCAGCCCTTTGCTGCCGGGTGCGGCTCTAATGGTTGAATAAATTCAGTCCGTCATTCACCACCCGTGCACCCAGCACTGTGCGACAACGTGCTGTTTCAATAAAAACCTTTGTCGGCTTGCGGTGATCTGAACGGTCTGACTTACTGGGAAAGTAGCGCAAGTCGAATTCGTCATACTGTGGTACACACTTGAAATTTTACAGCTCGCGAGAATCTTTGTGAAAAAATGGCTAAACGAAAATAAGGTATTTTTTGAAATCGGCTCAGCGCTGACTTTTGGGATAGCATCAGTTATTATCGCAATTTCTGCGAACAGGGTTTCTCAAAGCCAACTTGAGATTGCAGAAATACAATTACAGCCACTGATCTACATCAGCGAAAAGTATCTAAACGATGAGGCTGGGATGGCAGTTGAGACAATTCTTGAAATCAACAATGCTGGAGCGCCCGTTTATGAATTCTCAGTAGATACAAGAACCTTTTATACTGTTTCTACAAATTCGGAGACAATTTGGGTACCGGTAAGTGGATATTATTACGGGCAGTTCGAGTTAAAGGCAGTGGATGGGAAGCTGGCTGAGGTCCGAGGCATGAACAACAACTCGGTATTCGCGCAATTGAACCTTCAGCACGTGCATTCTAAAGATGATGAAAATTTTGGCTACACCGAGCTTCGTCGAGTGACTGTAACTCGAGTTAGCTATGAAACGCGCAGAAATGAAGATATTGAAGAGTACTTTGTTGGAGAAGATGGCAGTGATGATCCTTGGGTGAAGGAAGCATTTCTTTCATTTTACGACCACAACTGGCCTATCGACATCAACAAGGCGGATTGGCCAGCGGTAGTTAATGCCGCCCTGAAGATAAAAAAAGATACTCCTATTTTTGTCAGAAATAGCGGTTTCTGACGAAGTCGGAATATGCCAGTTGAACTCCTCAAATGCGGGGCTTCCGCACATCGCAAATGTCAATAAGGGTTGCGGAATGCTGACCCTTGCACAGGGTCAGTTAAGTACTCCACCTAAAAGGGAGCTTTGGGGCCGTACCGAACTCGGTTAAAATCGCTCCCTGCGCATTGCTAACGCTCGACAAGCCGTAGGCTGCAGTTGCAGCGAAATGCAGGAAAGTCCGCGAAGCTGACCTCGGTGTGCCAGACCTTGCTGCACGATGCCTTGGATGGCCGGTCTGGTGAAGCTGCGTCGCAGCATAGCCCGGCCTGGCCTGGCGAAGGTCCGGTTAGGGCCGTTCTTGTAGGTGCTCCCCCTCACTCAGGAAGGGCGGGAACCGGACCTTAGCTGCGTCTACGAAGGTTCTTTGCCAGAATTGCAAAAGCGGCCATTCAGGCCGTAGCAGACCGAAGGACCAGATGCGCGCTGCGCATCAAGGTCGGCTGTGCGCAGGAAACGGACCCTGCAAAGTTGCGAACCATGATCGTCCTTCAGGAAGTGAACGGCTCGCCGTTCGCTACGCCGCAGCTTCCCCAGAGCGGCCATTAAAGCCATTGTACAGTATGGCATTGCAGGCTTTCGTTAAGAACGAGGGACCCGCGGGAGGCAGGTCAAACAAGATACCAGCCCTCCAAGGCGTAGCAACTGCAAATACCAGTTCAAATTAGCCCCTCGCAGCCAGGGCGGCATCACTATGTCCACGGAAAATCCAGTGGCGATATTCCACTTGCGCAACCGAGCTGCACTCGACAAATTGCATGTAAAAGTCGATAGGAGCGTTTAGATTGGCTAAAAGAGATCCGAATAAAACAGCCCGCAACAGGCGAGACAAGGAAATCACTTCTGATTTGGCGGCGCTATGGCCGCGAGTATCCAAAGATAGCGGATATGACAATCAGCAGTCTTTCAATGCTTTGATAGGAGGCAAGGCCGCTACGTTCATAGACTTAAAGGAAAAGGTATTAAAGTCGGCGGATGAATATGTTTCTGAATATTTGAGGGGGTTCAAGAAAGCACGAGAAAATGACGGCTGGACCGCCGGAGGCACACCTTTCAGCGCCACAACGCTTAAATCTAACTTTGATACTTTAACTAAGACAAAGGCAACAAAGAAATACTTTCTCCTTTTTCTCCAGCGGTCGTTCCTGCGTCATTATGATGAGCTTGTCCGGACTCGACCCTCTGCAGCGGACTCCGAGATTTGGATTGGCCAAAACAACAGTGACTACGGAATTCTCATAACGCCGAGATTCAACGCACACGGAGAATGGGAAAACGACAGAAGTGAAATCAGACACTTTCCCAATCTGTACTGGACGATCGGCCACGTTCTCACTTCGGGGTTGGTAGTTCAGCACGACCCCACTCCAATCACTTTCGGCGACGTAGATGACTACCTCAACTTTTTCACCAAAGTGCTGGTGCGACCCTCTGGATCTAAATATGAAAGAGAGATTGCAGCGCTCTACTGTGACTATGTCAGATCGCAAAAGAAGCCGGAAGACGTTCCCCTTTTGATTCCAGAGCTTCGCTACCGAGGCAAAGAGAAGAAACACAAGTATAGGCTCGATTTCTGTGTGATTGACCCAGTAACCCTCGAAAAAGTCGGTTTCGAATTGTCACCGTGGTCGACACATGGGCACATTGCGAGCACGGCGAAGAAGTCGCAAAAAGAGATCAACACAGAAGCGTTGAAAAACTTTGAAAAAGAAGCGGGAAAAATACGCGACTACTTTCGGAAGCGTAGAATTACAACTCTTATATATACGGATGATCAGCTTTCTGACACGAGTAAAATATTTGACGAGATAGCGGGATATCTTGAGGGGTCTACTGAGGTGACCCAGCTGGAATTCAGTCTCATTGAGGAGTTTTTGTAGAAGCTGCAGGTGCGCGGAGACTTGCACCACTTGAAGATCAAAGTGAGAAATGTGTTAGGATTCGGAGCTTTGCTGAGGTCTTCCTCGGTTTTTGCTTCTACGTGCTGATTAAACAGTGCTTCGCAATCATATCTACGACTGTAATCTGTCGCCATCCAAGGCCGTGCTAATATCGCCCGCGTCCCGCGCGTTGCTGCCATTTGTCCAAGGCGCAGCGAAGGTCCGTAATCCGCCCTTGGTGTTGGTAGTTCTGAGTGACCACGACGCAGCCACGAACGTCAAGAAGGGGCTGGGACCGGCCATCAGGTTGGTCGCGCCGAAATTTGCGCGCCGCAGCGCCGCATGACCGGTCCGAGCCAATATTTCTAGTTTTCTGCGACGCAACGAATGGCTGCTAAGCGTCATTGCGCCGCGAAAACATATATGCCATAGCCCAGTAACATCATCGCACCAACTCCGCGCCCGATCTGGGGACGTGTTAGTAACAGGCCTATCAAGACGCCTGACGCACCAATCATGACTGGTAAATCGAACGTCAAGAAACGTGCAATGACAGGTATGGGGGCGATGAGGGCTGTCACACCCAGTATCCCGAGCACGTTGAAAATATTGGAACCTATGATGTTTCCGATTGCGATATCCGATTGGCGACGAAATGCGGCGATGATCGACGTTGCAAGTTCAGGCAGTGACGTCCCAACAGCCACAATAGTCAGTCCGATGAACGCCTCTGACACGCCGAAACTGCGCGCCACAGACACGGCACCGTTAACTATAAAATGCCCTCCAAACACCAGTGCAGCAAGGCCAAATGCAACCAAAAGCAGTGAAATTCCAATTGAAGATTGGACGTCTGTGCTTTGAACTTCCACCGCGTCCTGCCGCGACATCTTGAATGTCCAAACCAAGTAGCCAGTTAATCCAGCGACAAGAATGAGACCAGCCAAACGAGCGATTTCGCCCGACGTAAAGAGCGGTACCAGCAACAATGCTGATGCAGCCATAAATCCTAAGTCACGTCGCAAAGCCGCAGCTTTACCGCGGATAGGCCATACAAGACAGGTCAGACCAGCAATCAGCAAAATGTTTGCGATATTTGAGCCGATGATATTGCCAATTGCGATATCTGGAACGCCGCGTAAGGCGGCTTGTACTGATACCAAGAGTTCGGGTGTCGAGGTGCCAAAGCCAACAACAGTCAATCCAATTATAAGTGGCGAAATCGAAAGTCGCCGCGCAATATTTACGCTTCCCCTTACAAGCGCTTCGCCACCAAAAAACAGACCGATCAAGCCGGTCACAATATACAGATAGTCCAAGGAAATCCCCCGACGCGGCGTGCTGCCACGTGTGGTTTGCATATCGGCTTTGATGCGCGATGCGACAAGGAGACCTTGTAAATAAAATGGTGAAAAAGCAGTCATCGGCTCCGAAACCAGAAAGGTCGGCTTGGTCCGCTCTGCCGACCTTCACCCTCCGAAAATGCTGCATGATGGACGAATGGCTGGTCTGGTGAAGCTGCGCCGCAGCGCTCGACCACGAAGCGAACGGCAGGTCAGGGCCGATTGCCGAGAAGGCTCTGGTCAGTTCGCACATGCGGAAGTGGGGAAACAGTAAAATCAGGGGTTTTGATGGGCTGTTTGGCTGCGGATGATATTTTTTCAAAAATGACCACGTCTTTTTAAGAAACGATCACATGTGTTTCATACGATCATACAATAGAGGCAACTTATCACGAAACACTCACCCATTGAGGCCGTTGCACTGCTGGCCCAACCGCTTACTGATAAATTTAGCGAAAACGTTCGCTACTTCATTCCTGCCGAGCTTATTCCAGTAGCGCCGGGGTCGGCACGCGCCCGTAAAGTCGGTCTGAAAAAATATCGTGGAGCAAATCGTGGTCCTGGATTTGTTATCCAGTCCAGCCGGCTTCTCACCACACTGCTCGAGATTTTCGCAGCTCTCGATTATCATTTTCCAGAGGGTGGTCCCCATGCAGTCCGATCCGATGGACCACTTTGTGTTCCGGTGGCCTTATCTGCTAAACGATTTGATCACTTTGTTGAGGTATGCGAACAATTCATCCCATCGATGATCGACAATACTTCCATGACTTCAATCGTTAGCATTCCGAGTAGCTTGCTACCGCTGGAACGGGACAAAGCAATCAGGGTGCTGATGGATTTTCCTGATTTGTGCGAGGCGACGGTTAGACGCTTCGATCACGACATTCCAAGACAATTTTACGGCCTTGAATTGCTAATTCGGCGTGATGACGACGCACAAGCCGTTGTTAAACACGAAACTGATGTTAGCCATCATTGCAACTTGATCACGTATTTCCTCTCTCGGAAAGAGCCTCTGCGAAGATGATACGCCACAGGCGCGTAAGGCTTTCACCTTCGTTTGCGTGGTTCGCAGTTTGGATCAGGGCCTTGAAAGATAATAATTAGACATGCGTGAACCATTGCAGATGTTCTTCCTGATCCTGGCCAACGAAAGAGATGCCCCTGAATGTCGGCTTAGTTTCTCCCCCTACCCCAGACGGATTTAGCCTTCGGGCTTAGTGATAGGTATGCCAAGAGCCGTATAGTGGTTAAGGATGGCGATGCTGACTTGGATTTCCGCGACTTGCCTTTCGAAGTCCCTCGTCATGAGCGATTGGCTTAGTAGTTTCATACAATGCATCTTGGTTTCGATGCGGCTTCTGCGTTGGTATCCACTCCAGCGCCGCCACACCGTGCGGCCCAGATACCGTTGTGCAAGGACCGCAGCGTTGCGGGCAATTGCTGCGGCGCTCATAGGCTTCCAGGGCTTTGCATTCTTGCGTGGCGGGATCACCGCATGGGCATCTCTGGCAGCAATGGCCTCGTGGCATTTGCGGGTGTCATACACCCCATCTGCGGTAACGCTGCCGATGTCCTGATCGCGCGGCATTCGGTTCCGAAGTTCGGGCAGCACCGGAGCATCACCGAAGTTGCTGCTGGTGATTTCCACTGCCCGAACTTTCAGCGTTTCCTCGTCGATACCTATTTGCATCTTGCGCCATATGCGGCGTTTAGAACCGCCATATTTACGTGCATTCCACTCGCCTTCACCCTCGGTCTTGATCCCAGTGCTATCGATAAGAAGATTCGAACGGCCGGCACCTCCACGATACGGCAGGCTCACGTTCAGCATTTTCTGACGGCGGCAAAGAATGCTGAAGTCCGGTGCTGACCAATCAAGCTCGACCAACCGCAGCAAGCTCTGAACGAATCCTGTTGTCTGGCGGAGCAGCATGCCAATAAGGTCCTTCAGCGTTAGACACGTTTGAATAGCCGCGTCGCTGAATTGCTGTTGCCGACCGCGCTCGCCGTTTGGCAGCGGTGCCCACACCATCTCCGGATCAAACCAGATCGACAACGATCCGCGCCGCTTCAAGATATCATTGTAAGACGACCAATTCTTAGTCTTGTATTTGGTAGGGGACCAACTGCTCATCCCCTTCAGCTATCACGCTGGATTGATACAGTGAATCCCATCAACCTATTTGTTCAACAAAGCAATGCCAAATCCTACTTTCGTTCGTGGTCCACATTCCTTGTAACCCATTGATCTGCATAACGTGGGAAATGGCTAAGCGTGGTCCACCTTAGTCCACGTTTTGTTGGGTATTTCCCTCAATCTGGTATGCCTGCCGGGCCTACCAAACTCTCAGTATTCAAACTGAAACCGCCGCAATCCATTTGAAAATACAAGGTTACTCTGGGGTTGAACGCTACGAGCCGCGGGACAATTGCGCTGTTTCGCGTGGCCTTAGGCGGCGGCGTTTACCTCGAGGCTTTGCGCGGCGCGGATGGGGAGTGTCAGGATAAAGCAGCTGCCCTGCCCGACGACGCTGGACACGCTGAGGCTGCCGCCCTGCATTTCTGCCAGACTGCGCGAAATCGCGAGCCCCATGCCCGTGCCGCCTGCCCGACGCGTGGCGGTGGAATCGACCTGATAGAAGACCTCGAAGATGCTTTGGAGTTCGGCTTCTGGGATGCCGGCACCGCTGTCATGCACTTCGAAGCTGACGACATCGCCCACGGGTTTCACCACCAGACGGACGAAACCGGTGTCGGTGAATTTGATCGCGTTGCCGATGAGGTTGAACAGGATCTGCC
>Ga0208794_1000140_pt1 | contig 66154 bp, 77 predicted proteins | sample 32_taG_FD_184106 | JGI IMG/M metagenome (GOLD analysis project Ga0208794, IMG submission 184106) | Marine viral communities from the Gulf of Mexico - 32_GoM_OMZ_CsCl metaG (SPAdes) (version 2) | ecosystem: Environmental > Aquatic > Marine > Oceanic | place: Atlantic Ocean: Gulf of Mexico... | reverse complement strand
TCAGATATCTGCGATGTCAAAGAGCATGAAGGAAACCAAACAACTGCGCCCTATCGTCCGGCGCGCCGCCTCGTCCCCTTCGGAATTTCGTCACCAGCACTGCATCTCTGCGCCGCCGGTGAGGGGCTATTTATGCCCCGGTTCGGTGAGTCGCAACAGGAAAAACGTCACCGCGGCCAAAAAACTTCCCCTGCCACCGATCCGGGCGATGAGCGGCAGTCCGTGCCTAGCCTAGAGGCTGTCGCGCAGGATCGCCTCCAGTTGGGGCTGCGACAGCGCCACGGGGTTGCCCCGCATGGAGGAGGTTGCCTGCGACTCTCGGGCAAGGTTCGGGATGTCGGCTTCCCCTACCCCCATGGTGGCGAGGCTCGGCAGGCCCCACGCAGTGATGCTGCGCTCCAGCACCCCAATCGGGTCGGCATCATCGCCTAGCGCCGCGCCGATCCAGCCCGCCACCTCGTCATGCCGGGACAAGTCGCCCCCCTCTTCGGCCACCGCGCGCGCATTGGCACGCAGCACCCCGGGCAGCAGTCGGCCGCAAAGCGCACCATGGGCCGCCCCGGTGCGACCACCGAGCACCCCGGCGAAGCCGTGCACCGCGCCGAGCCCCGCATTGGCGAGCGCCAGCCCGCCGAACAGGCTGGTCAGCGCGAGATCGTCGCGGGCGGCGGCGTCCTCTCCCTGCATCAGCCGAGCCAGCGCCCTGAGCCCGCGCGGGATCGCGTCGCGGCACAGCGCATCGGTGAAGGGTGTGGCGCGGCAAGAGAGATAGGGCTCGATCACCTGCGTCACCGCGTCGAGCCCCGAGGCCAGCGTCACGTCGCGCGGTGCGCCGTCGGTCAGCGCGGGATCGATGATGGCGAGGTCGGCCAGCATCCGGGCGTCGCGCAAGGATACCTTGCGGCCATGTTCGGGCACGCCGATCACCGCGTTCTTGGTCACCTCGGCGCCGGTGCCGGCGGTGGTGGGCAGCGCGACGAAGGGCAATGGCGCCACCTCGAGGGGCCGCCCCTCCCCCACCACTTCCAAGTAACGCATCGCCGGGCCCAGTGCCGGGATCAGCGCGGCGGCCGCCTTGGCCATGTCGATCGCCGAGCCGCCGCCCAGCGCCGCGACCACGTCGATCCGCATCTCGCGACCGCGCGCCACGATCGCTTCCAGGTCGTCGAGCAGCGGCTCGCCCTTCTGGCGGATCTCCTCGACCGCGCAGCCTTGCGCGCGCAGATCGGCGGCGAGCCGGTCCGCGGCGGCGTGCGAACTGCGCAGCAGCAGCACCCGCGTGCCATGGGTTCGGATCGCATTGGCGGCATCGGCGGCCCGGCCGCGGCCGAACACGACGCGTCCCGCGGTCAGGATCTCGAAGCCGCTCATGCCGACCGGGTCGCGGCCACGGCGCGGCCCCAGGCGGCGTAGCCCTCCTCGCGGGTCGCATCATCCATCGCGGGGGCGAAGCTGCGATCGAGCTTCCAGTTCGCGGCGAAGCCCTGCTGGTCCGGGTAGATCCCGGCCCGCATCCCCGCCAGCCAGGCCACGCCCAGCGCCGTGGTCTCGGTGATCTCCGGGCGGTCCACCGGCGCGCCGGTGATGTCGGCGAGGAACTGCATGGTCCAGTCGCTGGCGCTCATGCCGCCATCCACGCGCAGCGTCGCGCGCTCGGAGGCGTCCTGCCAGTCGGCGCGCATCGCCTCGAGCAGGTCGCGCGTCTGGTAGCCGACGCTCTCCAGCGCCGCCCGCGCCATCTCGCGCGGGCCGGTGTTGCGGGTGAGCCCGAACACCGCGCCACGGCAGTCGGGGTCCCAATAGGGCGCGCCGAGCCCGGTGAAGGCGGGAACCATGATCACCCGCTGCTGGGGATCGGCCGCCTCGGCCATGGGCTGCGTCTCGGAGGCCTTCTCGATCAGGCCGAGCCCGTCGCGCAGCCATTGCACCACGGCCCCCGCGATGAAGATCGAGCCTTCGAGCGCATAGGTCGGCTTGCCGTCGAGCTGGTAGGCCACGGTGGTCAGCAACCGATGGGTCGAGCGCACCGGCGTCTCCCCGGTGTTCAGGAGCGCGAAGCAGCCGGTGCCATAGGTGGATTTCAGCATGCCCGGCGCGAAGCAGGCCTGGCCCAGCGTCGCCGCCTGCTGGTCGCCCGCAACGCCAAGGATCGGGATTTCACCGCCCAAGAGATCTGTCGTGCCGAAATCGGCGGCGCAGTCGCGCACCTTGGGCAGCATTTCCATCGGAATGTCGAGCATGCCGCAGATGGTGCTGCTCCAGCAGCCCTTGTGGATGTCGTAGAGCATGGTGCGGCAGGCATTGGTGGCGTCGGTGGCGTGCACCGCGCCGCCGGTGAGGTTCCAGATCAGCCAGCTGTCGACCGTGCCGAACAGCAGCTCGCCCGCCCGAGCCCGGTCGCGCGCGTCGTCGACATGGTCGAGAATCCATTTCAGCTTGGTGCCGGAAAAATAGGGGTCGATGATCAGGCCGGTCTTGGCGGTGACCGTTTCTTCGTCGCCCCGCTCGCGCCAGTCGCGGCAGAAGGCGGCGGTGCGGCGGTCCTGCCAGACGATGGCGTTGTGGATGGGGCGGCCGGTCTCGCGTTCCCAGACCAGCGTGGTCTCGCGCTGGTTGGTGATGCCGATACCGGCGATGTCGATGGCGGCCACCCCGGTCTTGTCCAGCACCGCGCGGCAGACGCGCAGCGTGCTCTGCCACAGATCGTCGGGGTCGTGCTCGACCCAGCCGCTGTCGGGGTAGTGCTGCGGAAACTCCTCCTGCGCCATGTCCACGATCTTCATATCCGCGTCGAAGAGGATGGCGCGGCTCGAGGTGGTGCCCTGATCGATGGCGAGGATGTGGGTCATCGGAAGCTCTTGTCTTGAGTGGACGCGCCGCGGAGGGGAGGCTCCGCGGCGCGGGAGGCCGGGGCCCGCGGGCCCCGGTCGTTCACGGGCTTACTGCCAAGACTTGATCAGCTCTTCGTAGCTGATGGTCTCGGGTTCCTCGTCCTCGTTCTCCAGCTTGGGCTTGGGCGCGCCGGGCTGGTCGAGCCAGTACTGCGGATCCTGCTCCTCGTTCATGACCGGACCCAGATCGCCCTGGATGCCCGCCCGCTCGAGCCGCTCGAGCACCTGCTCCTGCTGCTCGCAAAGGCTGTCGAGGGCCTCCTGCGCGGTCTTGGCGCCCGAGGAGGCGTCACCGATGTTCTGCCACCAGAGCTGCGCCAGCTTGGGGTAGTCGGGGATGTTGGTGCCGGTCGGCGACCAACGCACCCGGTCGGGCGAGCGGTAGAACTCCACGAGACCACCCAAGGCAGACGCACGCTCGGAGAAGCTTTCGTGCTGGATCGTCGACTCGCGGATGAAGGTCAGGCCCGCATGGGACTTCTCCACGTCCACGGTCTGCGAGGTAACGAACTGGGCATAGAGCCAGGCCGCCTTGGCGCGATCGACCGGGGTCGATTCCATCAGCGTCCAGGAGCCCGCATCCTGATAGCCGACCTTCATGCCCTCTTCCCAGTAGACGCCATGCGGCGAGGGGGCCATCCGCCACTTCGGCGAGCCGTCCTCATTGAGCACGGCCTTTGCGCCGTCGCCGACCATGTCGGCGGTGAAAGCGGTGTACCAGAACATCTGCTGGGCAATCTGGCCCTGCGCCGGGACCGGTCCGGATTCCGAGAAGGTCATGCCGGCGGCCGCGGGCGGGGCATAGTTCTGCAGCCAGTCGGTGTACTTCTCGATCGCGTAGACGGCCGCGGGCGAGTTGGTCGCACCGCCGCGGGCCACGCAGGAGCCGACGGGCTGGCTGTTCTCGTTGACGCGCACGCCCCATTCGTCGACCGGCAGACCGTTGGGCTCGCCCTTGTCGCCCATGCCGGCCATCGACATCCACGCATCGGTGAAGCGCCAGCCGAGGCTCGGGTCCTTCTTGCCGTAATCCATGTGGCCGAAGACCTCGCCCTCGACGCCCATGTGGCTCAGGTCGCGGCCGGTGAAGAAGGCGGCGATGTCCTCATAGGCCGACCAGTTGACCGGCACGCCGAGCGGATAGCCGTATTCGGCCTCGAAATCCGCCATGTTCTTCTCATCGGTGAACCAGTCGTGGCGGAACCAGTAGAGGTTCGCGAACTGCTGGTCGGGCAGTTGGTATAGCTTGCCATCCGGGCCGGTGGTGAACTCCAGCCCGATGAAGTCGTCGAGGTTGAGGTTGGGGTTGGTGACGTCCGCGCCCTCGCCGGCCATCCAGTCGGTCAGGTTGCGCGCCTGCTGGTAACGCCAATGAGTGCCGATCAGGTCGGAGTCGTTGATATAGGCGTCGTAGATGTTCTCGCCCGACTGCATCTGCGTCTGCAGCTTCTCGACCACGTCGCCTTCGCCGATCAGGTCGTGGGTGACGTTGATGCCGGTGATCGCGGTGAAGGCCGGGGCCAGGACGTTGGCTTCGTATTCATGCGTGGTGATGGTCTCGGAGACCACGTTGATCGACATGCCCGAGAACGGCTCGGCGGCGTCGATGAACCACTGCATCTCGGCTTCCTGCTCCTCGCGGGTGAGGGCAGAGCGCTCGATTTCCTCGTCGAGGAACTTGGTGGCCGCGGCCATGTCGGCCATGGCCGGCCCGGCCAAGAGGCCGAGCGCGAGGCCCAGCGCGGTGGTGGACTTCAGAAGCGGGTTCATATGGTTTCCTCCCATTTGTCGAACCGAGCAAAGACGCCGCCCTCCCTGAACGGCGCCGAACGAACCTGTCAGACCCAGCGGAACACCGCTGCGGCGTAGACGAGGCAGACCAGCATCGCCCAGGGCTGGGCCGCATCGACGAGGCCAAGCCAGGCGAGATTGATGAAAGCGGAGCCCAGAAGCGTGATGAAGAGCCGGTCGCCGCGCGTCGTCTCGATCCCCAGCACCCCGGTGCGCGGCGTCTCGGGAAAGCGGATCGCCAGCACCGTGAAGATCACCAGCAACGCCGCGATCGAGCCGAAGAAGATCGCCGTGGGGATCGTCCATGCCATCCATGCCATGTCGTCTCTCCTCTCTCAGACGCGGCCGAGGGCAAAGCCCTTGGCGATGTAGTTTCGCACGAACCAGATCACGAGCGCGCCGGGCAGGATCGTCAAAACCCCCGCCGCCGCCAGCACGCCCCAGTCGAGGCCCGAGGCCGAGACCGTCCGCGTCATCGTCGCCGCGATCGGCTTGGCGTCCACGGAGGTGAGCGTGCGCGACAGCAGCAGCTCCACCCAGCTGAACATGAAGCAGAAGAAGGCGGCAACACCGATGCCGCTCGCGATCAGCGGCATGAAGATCTTCACGAAGAACTTCGGGAAGGAATAGCCGTCGATATAGGCGGTCTCGTCGATCTCGCGCGGCACGCCGCGCATGAAACCCTCGAGAATCCAGACCGCCAGCGGCACGTTGAACAGGGTATGCGCCAGCGCCACCGCGATATGGGTGTCGAACAGCCCGACCGAGGAGTAGAGCTGGAAGAAGGGCAGCGCGAAGACCGCGGGCGGCGCCATGCGGTTGGTCAGCAGCCAGAAGAACAGGTGCTTGTCGCCCATGAAGCTGTAGCGCGAGAAGGCATAAGCCGCGGGCAGCGCCACCGAGATCGAGATGACGGTGTTCATCGTCACGTAGATGATCGAGTTGACGTAGCCCATGTACCAAGACGGGTCGGACAGGATCTTCTCGTAATTGGCCAGCGTCAGGTTGCGCGGCCAGAGCGAGAAGCCCGACAGGATCTCGGCATTGGTCTTCAGGCTCATGTTCAGCAGCCAGTAGATCGGCAGCATCAGGAACAGCAGGTAGAGCACCATCACGATCATCGAGCCGTTCGGCCGGAACCGGCGACGGGTGCGGGCCTGCGGTTCGGCGGCGCTGACGTCACCTGGGATCGAGGCCGCGCCGGGGGCGGAGGTCACATCGCTCATCAGACACCATCCCTTTTGTCGAGGTTGGTCATCACGGTGTAGAACACCCAGGAGATCAGCAGGATGACGAGGAAGTACATCAGGCTGAAGGCCGCCGCCGGGCCAAGGTCGAACTGCCCCAGCGCCATCTTCACGAGGTCGATCGACAGGAAGGTGGTGGCGTTGCCCGGACCGCCGCCGGTGACGACGAAGGGCTCGGTATAGATCATGAAACTGTCCATGAACCGCAGCAGGATCGCGATCATCAACACGCCGGCCATCTTCGGCAGCTCGATGAAGCGGAACACCTTCCAGCGCGAGGCCTGGTCGATCTTGGCAGCCTGATAATAGGCGTCGGGGATCGATTGCAGACCGGCATAGGCCAGCAGCGCCACCAGCGAGGTCCAGTGCCAGACATCCATGACGATGACCGTGGCCCAAGCGTCGATCACGTTCTGGGTATAGTTGTAGTTCACGCCCAGCTTGGCCAGCACGTAGCCCAAGAGACCGATGTCGACCCGGCCGAAGATCTGCCAGATCGTGCCGACCACGTTCCACGGGATCAGCAGCGGCAGCGACATCAGCACGAGGCAGAACGAGGCCCAGAACCCCTTCTTCGGCATGTTGAGCGCGACGAAGATGCCCAGCGGCACCTCGATCGCGAGGATGATGCCGGAGAAGACCAGCTGGCGGCCCAGCGCGTTCCACATCCGCTCGCTCTCGAGCATGTCGCGGAACCAGTCGAGGCCGGCCCAGAAGAAGACGTTGTTGCCGAAGGTGTCCTGCACGGAATAGTTCACCACGGTCATCAGCGGGATCACCGCCGAGAAGCCGACGAGGATCAGCACCGGCAGGACAAGGAACCAGGCCTTCTGGTTGACGGTCTTGTTCATCACGCGGCCCTCCCCTGCAGGCTCTGCGGCGCGACGCGCCAGTCATCGGCATAAACGTTGATGGCGTCCGCATCGAAGCTCACCCGGTCGGCGCCAGCCGGCACCGGCGTGCCCTCGTCGAGGATCGCGTTGGCGGCCGTGCCGCCGACATCGAGCCGGACGATCTTGTGGCGGCCGACATCCTCGACCCGGGTGATGCGCGCGGGCAGCCCCTCGCCGCCCGCATGCAGCCGGACGAATTCGGGCCGCACACCGATCTGCACCTGCCCCGCCACCGGGGCGTAGCTGTCGCCCAGCGGCACCGACACGCCCTGCACGGTAGCGGTCGTGCCCGACACCTGGGCGTCGAACAGGTTCATGCCTGGCGAGCCGATGAAGAAGCCGACGAAGGTATGCGCCGGCCGCTCGAAAAGCTCCTGCGGCGTGCCGATCTGCACCACGCGGCCGTCATACATCACCACCACCTTGTCGGCGAAGGTCAGCGCCTCGGTCTGGTCATGGGTGACGTAGATCATCGTGTGGCCGAAATCGTGGTGCAGCTGCTTGAGCTGGGTTCGAAGCTCCCATTTCATATGCGGGTCGATCACGGTCAGCGGCTCGTCGAAGAGAAGCGCGTTCACGTCCTCGCGCACCATGCCGCGACCGAGGCTGATCTTCTGCTTGGCGTCGGCGGTCAGCCCGCGCGCCTTGCGCTTGAGCTGGTCCTCCATGCCGATCATCGCGGCGATCGCGTTGACCCGCTCAGCGATGTATTTTGGGTCGGCACCACGGTTCTTGAGCGGAAAGGCGAGGTTTTCGCCCACGCTCATCGTATCGTAGACCACCGGAAACTGGAACACCTGCGCGATGTTGCGCTCCGCCGTCGGCGCGTCGGTCACGTCGCGCCCGTCGAACAGGATGCGACCCCGGCTCGGCCGCAGCAGCCCCGAGATGATGTTCAGCAACGTGGACTTGCCGCAGCCCGAAGAACCCAGCAGCGCGTAGGCCTCACCGTCGACCCAGTCGTGATTGAGCTCCTTGAGCGCCCAGTCATCGTCGGATTGCGGATGCTTCAGGTAGGAGTGCGCGAGGTTGTCGAGCGTGATCTTGGCCATGTCAGGCGGCCTCCACGTAAGCGGCAGGGGCGACGAGCGGGCCGTCCTCGGCGAAAACATAGACATGCGCCGGGTCGAGATAGGCGGTCAGTGCCTGTCCGGGACGGAGGTTGCGCACGCCATGGATCAGCCCGACCCAGCGGGTGCCGTGATGGTCGAGATGCACGAAGGTCTCGGAGCCGGTGATCTCGGTCACCGCGAGCCGGGTCTCGAAGGCGATGTCGCCCGCACCGCTGCGCTCAAGCTCCATGTGGTTGGGCCGGAAGCCGCCCATGTAGCGCCCGTCGCGCAGTGCGCCCAGCGCGCCCGCGGCCGGCACCTCGCGCCCGCCGTCGAGATGCAGGCTGCCGCCGCGCTTCTCGAAGGGCAGGAAGTTCATCGGCGGATCCGAGAAGACCCGCGCCGTGGTCGCGTCCACCGGGTGGCGGTAGACCTGCGGCGTTTCGCCGAACTGGGTCACCCGCCCCTCCCAGAGCGTGGCGACATGGCCGCCCAGCAGCAGCGCCTCCTCCGGCTCGGTGGTGGCATAGACGAAGATCGAGCCCGCCTCCTCGAAGATCTTGGGAATCTCGGCGCGCAGCTCCTCGCGCAGCTTGTAGTCGAGATTGGCCAGCGGCTCGTCGAGCAGCACCAGCCCCGCATCCTTCACCAGCGCGCGGGCCAGCGCGCAGCGCTGCTGCTGACCGCCCGACAGCTCGAGCGGCTTGCGGTCGAGAAACGGCGTGAGCTTCATCATCTCGGCCGATTTGCGCACCGCGGCGTCGATCTCGCTCTTGGACTTGCCCGAGATCCGCATCGGCGAGGCGATGTTGTCGTAGACCGTCATGGACGGGTAGTTGATGAACTGCTGGTAGACCATCGCCACCTTGCGGTCCTGCACCCGCACCCCGGTCACGTCCTCGCCGTTCCAAAGGATGCGGCCCGTCGTGGGCGCGTCGAGCCCCGCCATCAGCCGCATCAACGACGTCTTGCCCGACAATGTCGGGCCCAGAAGCACGTTCATCGTGCCGTTTTGCAACGTGAGATCGGTGCGGTGGATATGGGTCTGGCCCTCCACCCGCTTCGACACGCCCTCCAGCGTCAGCGTCATTGTCGTCCTCCCTGCCGAGCGGCGGCCTCAGCCGTGCCGCGCGACCCTCTCTCCCTGCATCCAGTCCTCCAGCGCCGCGACCTGGTCTCCCGACAGGCGCAGCCCCAGCTTCGATCGCCGCCACAGCACGTCATCCGCGCTGCGAGCGTATTCCTTTTCCATCAGCCACGCGACCTCGGCCTCGCTGAGCGTCGCGCCGAAATCTCGACCCAGATCCTCGGCACGCCGCGCCGCGCCGAGAATGACGCGCGCTTCGGTGCCGTAGGCGCGTACCAGCCGCCGCGCCCAGACGTGGTCGAGGAACGGGTAATCCGCCTCGAGACCTTCGATCAGCGCCTCGACCCCGTCGACCGGGAAATCACCACCAGGAAGCGGCGCCCCGGCGGTCCAAGGACCCTTCACCCCGTCGAAGAACGGCGCGATCTTTTCCAGCGCGCTTTCGGCAAGCCGGCGATAGGTGGTGATCTTGCCGCCGAAGACGTTGAGCACCGGCGCGCCGCCCTCGGCCTCGACCTTGAGCGTGTAGTCGCGCGTCGCCGCCGTGGCGCTCGAGGCACCGTCGTCATAGAGCGGGCGCACGCCGGAATAGGTCCAGACGATGTCGTCGCGCGTCACCGGCCGGGCAAAGTAGCGACTGGCGAAGCGGCACAGATACTCCTGCTCCTCGGGGGTGCAGACTGCGGGCTGCGAGGGGTCGGGGTGGTCGGCGTCGGTGGTGCCGATCAGCGTGAAATCGGTCTCGTAGGGGATCGCGAAGATGATCCGCCCATCCGTGCCTTGAAAGAAATAGCACTTGTCGTGATCATAGAGCCGCTTGGTCACGATATGGCTGCCGCGTACCAGCCGCACGCCGTCGCGGGTCTCGACGTCGATCGCGCCTTCGAGCAGCCGGCCCACCCAGGGTCCGCCGGCATTGACCAGCATCCGCGCGCGATGGGTGCGGCGGGCGCCGCTGGGCTGGTCCTCGGTCTCGACCACCCAGATCCCGTCCTCGCGCGCCGCGCTCAGCACCTTGGTCCGGGTCATGATCGTCGCGCCGCGCGCCTCGGCGTCGCGGGCATTGAGCGCGACCAGCCTCGAATCCTCGACCCAGCAGTCGGAATACTCGTAGGCGGTCTCGAACTTGGGATCGAGCGGGCCGCCCGCCGGGTCGTTCTTCAAGTCGACGGTGCGGGTGCCGGGCAGGATCTTCCGCCCGCCCAGATGGTCGTACATGAAGAGGCCGAGCCGGATCAGCCAGGCCGGGCGACGCCCGCGCATCCACGGCATCACCGTCCCCAGAAGCTTGGAGGTCGGCGTATCGCTCTCGAAGCGCATCGAGGGGTGATAGGGCAGCACGAAGCGCATCGGCCAGGAGATGTGCGGCATGGCCCTGAGCAAGGTCTCGCGCTCGATCAGCGCTTCGCGCACCAGCCGGAACTCGAAATATTCGAGGTAGCGCAGCCCGCCATGGAACAGCTTGGTCGAGGCCGAGGAGGTTGCCTGAGCGAGATCGCCCATCTCGGCCAGCACCACCGAAAGGCCGCGCCCGACGGCGTCACGGGCGATGCCGCAGCCATTGATGCCACCGCCGATCACGAAGAGATCGGAGACCGGCTCGGATGTCGGGCTTTGCGACACGTGGACCCTCCCGTCCGGTGTTCGATTGCCCGTGACACTGCCCCCGGCGGGCGCGTCTGGCAAGAACAATTTTTCGTTTCGGTTCGCTTTTTTCGCATTGCGAACCCCTGCAAACCCCCGCGATTGCACGCGAAAGGCGAGGGCCCGGCGCGTTGCGGGCAACGCAATGCCGCGTTCTGTTGCGTTTCGAGCAAAACCGCGCATGATGGAACATCGCCGCAGGAGCCCGCCCATGTCCCAGAGCTTTCGCCAGCCCGAGATCCTCGAGATTGCCCGCCGCGACGGGCGGGTGACGGTGGAGGGGCTGGCTGAGCATTTCAACGTGACGCTGCAGACGATCCGCCGCGATCTCACCGAGCTGGCCGAGGCCGGGCGGCTCGACCGGGTTCATGGCGGCGCGGTGCTGCCCTCCGGCACGGTCAATATCGGCTACGAGCATCGCCGCACGCTCAACCCCGGCCCCAAGGCCGCCATCGCCGCGGCCTGCGCCGCCGAGATCCCCGACGATGCCTCGATCTTTCTGAACATCGGCACCTCGACCGAGGCGGTGGCGCGGGCGCTGCTGCGGCATCGCGGCCTGATGGTGGTGACCAACAACATCAACGTCGCCCATATCCTCGCCGAGAACGCCGAGGCGCAGGTGATCGTCGCCGGCGGCGCGCTGCGGCGGGCCGATGGCGGGCTGGTCGGGTCGCTGACCACCCAGACCGTGCAGCAGTTCAAGTTCGATCTCGCCGTGATCGGCTGCTCGGCGCTCGACGAGGAGGGCGACCTTCTCGATTTCGACATCGAGGAGGTCGGCGTGAACCACGAGTTGATCCGCCGCTCGCGCCGCACCGTTCTGGTGGCTGACCGTTCCAAGTTCTCGCGCTCCGCCCCGGCTCGGATCGCCTCGCTGCGCGAGATCGACGTGTTCTACACCGATGCACCGCTGCCTGAACCGTTGGCGCGGCGCTGCGTTGAATGGAACACGCGGGTCGTGGTGGCTCGGCCCGGTTAGGTCCGGCCGGGCGTGCACTGGCTCTTCACCCTTGCCCGCCATAAACAGGCCGGGTTCCCCCCTCCCCGGAGATCCGATGCCCGTTCCCCTGCCCAGACTGATCCTGCGCCTCGCGCTCGTCGCGGTGCTGGTCGCGGCGGCGCTGTGGTTCGGTGTCTGGCTGCGCGGCTTCGCGGCCGAAATGGCGGCCCAAGGCCGGATCGAGCTTCTGGGCCTGACGCTGCTCGGGTTGCTGCTGCTCTATGCCCTGCTGTTGGCGATCCCCTTCGTGCCCGGGGCCGAGATCGGGCTGGCGTTGCTGATGACCCATGGCGCGGCGGCAGCGCCGGTGGTCTGGGCTGCCACCGCCGTCGGGCTGATGCTGGCCTTCCTTATCGGCCGCGGGCTTTCGGCGCCGCGGGCCTGCGCGATGCTCCAGCGGCTCGGTATGGAGCGGGCGGCCGCGGCGCTTGAACGCCAGCGCAAGACGGACCCCGAAACCCGGCTGCGCCGGCTCGAGGCGGCGGTGCCGCGCTGGGCCCGTGGCTGGGCGCTGCGGCGGCGCCACCTTCTCTTGGCGCTGCTGATCAACCTGCCGGGCAACACGATCCTCGGCGGCGGTGGCGGCATCCTTATGGCCGCCGGCGCCAGTCGCCTGTTCCGCCCCTTGCCGGTGGCGCTGATGCTGGCGCTGGCCACCGCGCCGCTGCCGCTTCTGGTACTGATGACCGGGCCCGACTTCCTCGGCTGAGCGGTCTGGCCCCGCACGGCGCGGCGGCGTAACGATGGGCCGGCAGCCACGGAGACGCGACTTGGCCTATCTCGACAACATCCGCACCTTCGTCAGGGTCTACGAGCTGGGGTCGATGTCGGCTGCGGGCCGTGACCTGCGGATCTCGGCCGCCGTGGCCTCGGCCCGGATCGGCCAGCTCGAGGCCCATCTGGGCGTGCGCCTGTTCCAGCGCACCACCCGCAGCCTCGCCCCGACCGAGCAGGGGCGCCGGTTCTACGACGGTGCGGTGGCGGTGATCGAGAAGGTCGAAGAGGCCGAAGCCCTGGTCGCGCAGATCACCGAAACGCCGCGTGGCACGATCCATGTCGCGGCACCGCTCGGCGCGGGGCGGCGGCTGATCGCGCCCGAACTGCCCGGCTTCGCCGCCGTCTATCCGCAGGTCGATCTGCGACTGCGCCTGTCGGACCGGATCATCGATCTCGCCGCCGAGGCCATCGATCTGCGCTTCTTCCTCGGCCGTCCGCGCGACAGCGACCTGACGATCCGGCAGATCGCCACCTGTGCGCGCGTGCTGTGCGCCGCGCCAGACTACATCGCCCGGCGCGGCGCGCCCCGGGACGGGGCCGATCTGGTGGTGCAGGGCCATGATTGCCTGAACCTGCGCTTTCCGGGCGCGACCGAATTCCGCTGGACCCTGCAGACTCCCGATGGCCCGCAGGCCCATGCCGTCTCGGGGCGGCTGGAATGCGATGATGGCGACGTGCTGACCGATTGGGCGCTGGACGGCGCGGGGATCGCGATGAAGCCGGTCTTCGAGATCGCCGAGCATCTCGCCTCCGGGCGGCTGGTCGCGGTCTGCACCGAGACGCCGCCGCTGCCGGTGCAGATGGCCTGCCTGTTCACCCACCGGCGGCTGCAGGACCCCAAGATCCGGCTGTTCATCGATCACATGGCCGGGCGCATCGGCGCCGCGCTGAGTGCCGCGGAATCGCGCGCCGGGCCGCTTGAGGCCCGCGATATCGGCAAATAATTGCTCATTGCTGCATCCCACTGGAACCGTTTGTGAATGCGAAAGCCGACTCGGGTATACGCGGAGGGGACAGCCTAGGAGATCGCTCTTGTTCGCAGCCATCGGTACCGCCATTTCCCCCGAGCGCCCCGTCAGCCCCGCCGAGACCGGGCCCCTGGTGCGCACCGCCGTTCTACTGGCACGGGTCTGGGAGCTGGGCGACGCGCAGATGGTGGCGATCCTCGGCGGGATGCAGCCCGAGAGCTGGCGCCGCTGGTGCGCCGGCTGCGTCGAGATCGTCGACCGCGAGCGGCTCCGCCGCATGGCGCTTCTGCGCGACATCCATCTTGCTACCCGCACCGCCAGCGCCGGGCTCGGGGCGGCCGACTGGATCCGCGCGCGCCAACCCGCGCTGGCCGGTCGCAGCCCGCTGCAGATGATGGCCTCGGGCCGGATCGACGATCTGGTGCGCCTGCGCGACGCCTACGCACCGCTCGCCGCCTGATCCCGCCCCGCCGGCCACGTTGACACCGCCCCGGCAGCGGCTAGGAGGGCGCGCGCCCTCCTGACGCCCGGAGCCTCGACATGGACCTGCCCATCGCACCGCTGCTCGCGGCGCTCGATCTCATTTCCGCCGTCTCCTTCGCCGCCACCGGCGCGCTGGTCGCCTCGCGCAAGGAGCTCGACATCCTCGGTTTCGTGTGGTTCGCGGTGATCACCGGCGTCGGCGGCGGCACCACGCGCGACCTGATCCTCGGCCAGCCGGTGTTCTGGGTCGAGGACCCGACCCCGGTGATCGCCTGCATCCTGACCGCCATCGTCACGCATTTCGCCGCACACATGATGGAATACCGCTACCGCTACATCCTGTGGCTCGACGCCTTCGGCATGGCGCTGGTGAGCGTGGTCGGCACGCTCAAGGCGCTCGATGCGGGTGCGGGGGTGACGGTGGCGATCGCCATGGGCGTGATCACCGCCAATGTCGGCGGCATCATCCGCGACACGCTGGGCCAGGAGCCTTCGGTGATCCTGCGCCGCGAGATCTATGTCGCGGCCTCGATGCTGGGCGCGGCCGGCTGCGCGGCCCTCGCGAGCTTCGGTGCCCCGCGCGAGGCGGCGGCGCTGGCCGGGTTCGGGCTGGCCTTCGCGCTCAGGATCGTGGCGCTGTGGCGCAGCTGGTCGCTGCCGGCCTACCGCTCGCGCCCGGGGCGTCACAACCCGCCCGCCGATCTCTGAGGCGCATGAAAAAGGGGGCGTTGCCGCCCCCTTTTCCGGATCGTTCGGATCGTCCTATCAGCCGAGCGGACGGGTCCGGGCCGGCGCGGCCCAGGCGTCGCGGTCGAGGTCGAGATCGGCATAGTCGGCGATCTCAAGCACCGGCTCGACCGCCCCGGCGCGCAGCTGGCGACGGTAGTCGGCCAGCAGCCGCAGCCCGACCGGGAACAGCATCGCCAGCGCCAGCAGGTTGACCAGCGCCAGGAGCCCCATCAGCGGGTCGGAGAAGAAGAACACCGCGGTGGCACCGGGCGCCGCGGCGCCGAGGAACACGACCAGCGGCACCGCGAGACGCAGCAGCAGCCGGGCGATCTTGGTGTCCGACAGCACGGTCAGCGCGGTCTCGCCAAGATAGTAGTTGTAGATGATCGAGCTGAAGGCGAAGAGCAGCACCGCGCCGGTCAGGAAGTACTGCGACCAGTCGCCCAGATGGCCGACAAGGCTCTGCTGGGTCAGTGCCACGCCGTCGACATCGGTTGCGCCGGGCACGTAGACGTCGCCGAGCAGGATCACCAGCGCCGTGCAGGTGCAGATGATGATGGTGTCGATGAACACCGACAGCGACTGCACGATGCCCTGGCTGATCGGGTGCGGCACCGCCGCCGCCGCCGCAACGTTGGGCGCCGAGCCGAGGCCCGCCTCGTTGGAGAACAGGCCGCGCCGCATGCCCTGCGAGACGGCTGCACCGATGCCGCCGCCCACGGCTTCCTCGAGACCCACGGCGTTGGCGACGATGGTCCACAGCGCCTGCGGCACCTCGGTGACGTTGAGCACGATCACCGCCAGCGCCAGCACGATGTAGCCGATCGCCATGATCGGGATGATCACGTCGGAGACGCGGGCGATCCGCTTGATGCCGCCGAAGACGATCACCAGCGTGACCAGCGCCAGACCGAGACCGACCCAGATCGGGTCGAGCCCGAGGCTGTCCTGTGCGGCGACGGCGACGGTATTGCCCTGGAAGGCCGAAAAGCCGAGACCGAAGGAGGCCAGCAGGCAGATCGCGTAGAGCACGGCGAGCCAGTTGAAATTGGCGCCGAGCCCGTGGCGGATGTATTGCGCCGGGCCGCCGCGGAAGGTGCCGTCGGGCTCGGTCCGCTTGTAGAGCTGGGCCAGCGCGCATTCGAACAGCGAGGTCGCCATGCCGATCAGCGCGACCACCCACATCCAGAACACCGCACCGGGTCCGCCGAGCGTGATCGCCACCGCGACGCCGGCGATGTTGCCGCCGCCGACCCGGCCACCGATCGACACCAGCAGCGCCTCGCGCGAGGACACGCCGCCATCGCGGTCGCCGCCATCCGACAGCACGCCCCACATGCGCCCGAAATAGCGCAGCTGGACAAAGCCCGAGAGCAGAGTGAAGGCACCGCCGAGCACGACGAGGAACGGGATCAGCGCCCAGCCCCATGTCGCGTCCCCGAGCCAGCCGAAGAGCGTCTGAAGATATGTCATGCGGTGCTGTCTCCCCTGTGGCACGCAACGATTACGGTGCGGCTCTCTGGCGCGTTTGCGCAAGAGGCGCAACGCATTGTTCCGATACAGGCCGTCATAGAAGCACCAGTGCCACGGAGCCTGCATAAAGACCCAGCACGATCACGCTCTCGAATCCGATCCGCACCGGGCCGGTCTTCTCGCGCCGCAGCATTCCGAGCAGCAGCACCCCGGTCATCAGCATCGCGATCAGCGCGGTGGTGCGGTCGGCAGCGGTCATCGCCCCGTAGATCGACCCCTCGTCGAAGAAGTCGGCGGCCGACAGGAACATCACCTCGAAGGCATTGCCGCCGATCACGTCGCCCACCGCGAGGCTGACCGCGCCGATCCGGACCGCGGCGACGGCGGTGACCAGTTCGGGCAGGGAATTGGCGACGCCGGCAAAGATCGTGCCCACCGCGCTCTCGGCCATGCCGGTGATCTCGACCAGCGCAAGGCTCGCCTCGCCGATCACCCAGCCCGCCACCGCCGTAGCCCCAGCATAGAGCGCGAAGCGCAGCCAAAGGCCGGTGTCGGACTTGCCGCCTTCGCGATCCGGCTCTGACACCTCTTCGCGGGTCTCGTCGGTGTCGACCGGGTGCCACATCGGGTCGTCGTGAATACGGCTCAGCAGCCGCAGGCCGAAGCCGTAGCCCACCGGGATCAGCAGCGAAGCGGGGTGCACGCCCCAGATGGTGATCTGCGGCTCGGTCGAGGCGATGAGCGGGATCGACAGCAGCACCACCAGCAGGACGCCCTGCGCGAGTCCGGTGACCGAAGCCGCCGCGTGTTCGAGATTGGCGCGCCGATAGAACAGGTCGGCCACGGCGATGAAGGCGGTCTGCGCAGTCAGCCCGCCCAGCGCGTTGCCCACGGCAAGCTCGGACGCGCCTTGCGCGGCGGTGGAAACGGAGGTGATCGCGCCCGGTAGCGAGGTCGCCGCGCCGACGAAGAGCGCGCCGGCCACCACCTCGCCCATGCCGGTCCGGTCGGCCAATGCATCCGCGACATGGGCGAGCCTGACGCCCGCTAGCGCGATCACCGCCGCCGCCATCACGAAGATGCCGGCGACGGCCCAGAGCGGGAGTCCCGCCAGATTCATCTATCGGACGGTGTCTCGCATCACTGCGCCGCCGTGAAGGCCCGGCCTTCGAACAGCGCGCAGGAGCCGTCGCTGTCGGCGATCGCGATGTCGGCGCCGCTGGAATGGATCTGGCAGCGCATCGGGAAGATCGCCGACCCGGTGTCACCTTGCACTTCGTCGAGGGTCAGCACGCCATCGGCAACGGTATAGCGGCCATTGACCCGGCCCAGCCGGTCGCTGCCTGCCATGCTGAAGCGGCCATCCTCGGAGAACTTCACCGCGATCGGGCCAAGCGTGTAGAGCCCCGGCTCTATCGACTGCACCGGCGCGCCGGCCTCGGCCACCTCGTCGACCATCGACGGGCTCGCGGCGGGACCTGCGGGCTGATCGGACGACGCCACCTCGTTTGCCGGCTGCTCGGCAGGCGCCGCGGCGGCGGCTTCGACGGGAGCGGCCTCCTCGGCCACCGGCGCGGCATCCGCTTCCTGCGGCAGATCGGTGATTTGCGGGCGCGGGGCATCCGCTTCGGCCTCAATGGCCTCTTCCTTGTCCAGCGGGGCGGTTTCCGCTTCAGCCGCTTGCGGCTCGACCGGCGCCTCCTGCGCTTCTTCAGGCAGATCGGTCACCTGCGGCCGCGCCTCCGACCCTTCGGTCACGGACTCTTCGATCACGGATTCTTCGGCCGAAACCGCGGCCTCCTGCGGCTCCTCGGGCAGATCCGTGATTTGCGGGCGGATCGCGGTCGCAGAGGTGCCGGCGATCCGGGCTTCGACACGCGCCAGTTCCTCGGCCCGGCGGGCCAGGTTCTGCGCCAGATCCGCCACTTCCTGCTGGAGCAGCTGCCGCTGCTCGCGCGCGGCTTCGACCTCCTGCGACAGCGACTGCCGATCTTCGGTCAGACGGGACACCTCGGTCTCCAGCCCGTCGCGGCGCTCGGTCAGCTCGGCGACGCGGGCTTCAGCCTCGTTGGCGCGTTGCTCAAGGGCGGTGGTCTCTTCGCGCAGCGCGCTCAGATCGGTTTCGGCCTGAGAGACCTGTTCGGTCAGGGTGGCGGCCTCTTGGCTCAGCGTAGCGATCAGCTGACGCAGTTCGGCTTCTTCGGCGCGCGCCTGCTCGAGCCGCTGGCTCACCTCGCGCAGTTCGGCCGTGGCGGCTTCGGCAGCCTCGGCGGCCTCGGCGCGGCGGCTCTCGAAATTGTCGAGCTCGGTCCGCAGCGGGGCCAGCCGCTCCTCGAGCGCCTGGGTCTGGGCTTGTGCCTGAGCCAGATCGGCCTCGGCATCCGCGATCTCGCCGGACAGCTCCTGCAGCCGAGCCTCGGCGGGGGCGATGTCAGCTTCGATCGTGGCGCGCCGGTTCTCGAGCTCCTGCTCTTCGACCCTGAGACCATCCAACTCGGCGCGCAGCGCCTCGATGCTGCCCATGGTCTCGGTCTGGATGGCGACCTGATCCTCGAGGTCGACGAGGCGAACGCGCGCCTCCTCGAGATCGCCGCCGACCGATGCGCGCGCGATCAGCAACCACAGCACCAAAAGCCAGCCGATCACCGCGGCGGCAATCGCGATCCAGTAGTTGCGCGAGCCGTTCGGCCGCTTCGCGGGTTCGGCGGTATCGGTCATGTCAGGCAATCTCCCCTCGTGGCACCCATGGCGCCATATTCTTGTCGCCAAGGAGCAACCGGAGCAAGGCGGCCGGGGTTCCGGAACGCGGCGAAAATTCCTCAGCCGCGCGGGGGCCAGTAACGGGAGACGGCTTCGCGTACTGTTCGGAGCGGATGCGCCACCGCAACCTGCGGCAGCGGATCGACCCGCCCGTCCAGGCCGTAGCCAAACGCCCCCATCGCCTCCTCCACCTCGGCGTTGGGAGGCAGGCTCGTGTGCAGATCGTAGTCGGCATTGCCGTCGCGCACCGGCTCCATCGGCGTGTCGGGTGCGGGCCGGTCGCAAAACGCCGCGAGCGCCAAGCGCGCCGCCTCAGGCGCGGCCACGAGATCCTCGTAGCGCAGGATCAGCCGCGCATGCAGCCGCCGCGCATCCTCGAGCGCGAGGCGGTAGGCCCGCGCCCAATGCGCCACCAGCTCCGCCTCGCCCCGGTCGCTCCATTTCGCGGTCGCCCGTGCTAATGCCAGCGGGTGCCGCACCACGATCACGAATTGCGATAGCGGGAAGAGCTGCTGGTAGAGCCGCATCCTCAGCAGGTTCACCGGTGATTTCTCGACCCGCCACGGGGTGTCGGGAAACCACGGCGCCCAATCCGCCTCGATCCGTTCGCGGATGTCCAGCCGGTCGAAACGCCCCCCTTCGATCAGATGCTGCTCGGGATCGAAAGCAAAGGCGCCGGGCATGCCCGCCATCGCGTCATGCGGGATCGCGCCCTGCAGATACACCCCCTCATTCTCGGGAACGGGCGCGTGCGAAATCGTACCGATCCCCTCGATGCTCCCGGCGATCCGCGCCGCGAGAGAGGTCCCCGAGCGGTGCAGCCCGCCGATGAAGAGATAACGATGAGGCATGATTTCCTGGGGTCCAGCGGGATGTCGGTCCGACATCTAGGGCGCGAGGATCGTGGGACACGTTCGGGCCGCTCGCGAAACAGAGAGGGAACCGGGGGGGAGGACGGGACATTAGGGGGCCAAAGACGACACTCCCAGTTCGAAAGTCCTCCGATGTTCGTGATGCAGATCGCGCTCGGCGGCTGCCTCAAGGCGCCGCCGATCCCCTATGGCCTGACCGACGACACCGGAGGTCACATCGCCTATGTCCTCGCCGCCAGCCGGGCGCTCGAAGAACGATCCGACATCGACCGGATCGAGATCGTCACCCGTCGCTTCGACCGGCCCGACCTCGGCGCCATCCACGCCCAGTCCCGCGAGCCGCTTGGCCCGAAATCCGAGATCCTGCGGATCGACGACGGCTGCCCCGACTATCTGAGCAAGGAGGCACTCGAGGCCCAGATCCCGGCCTTTACCGCCGCCTTCCTCGAACATCTTGCTACCCTCTCCCGCAAGCCCGACGCGATCCACGCGCATTTCGCCGATGCCGCCCATGTCGCGCTGGCTGCCCGCGATCGCTTCGGCATTCCGGTGATCTACACGCCGCATTCGCTGGCGCTCGACAAGGCGCGGGCCATGACCGGGCGGTCGCAAGAGCTGGCCCGCCGGATCGCCGCCGAGACCCGTGCCATTGCCGGGGCCTGCGCCACGGTGGTCTCATCCCGCGACGAGGCAGAACGTCAGGTCGCAGCCTATGAGGGGGCCGATCTCGCCCGCATCCACTGCATTGCCCCGGGCGCCACCCTGCCCGCCCGTGCCGACACCGATGCGGCGCGGGCCCTGATCGCGCCATGGCTCGACGCGCCGGAGCGGCCCTTTGTCCTCGCGGTGGCCCGCCCCGTCGAGAAGAAGAACCTCGCCGGGCTGGTCGCGGCCTTCGCCGCCGCGCCGGGACTGGCGGAGCGTGCCAACCTCGTCATCCTTGCTGGGCTCCGTGGCCCCGGACGGCAGGGCAGCGAAGAGCAGCGCTGGGTGATCGCGGGAATCGAACGGGCGATCGAGGCCCATGGCCTCGAGGGCCGCGTCGCTTTGCCCGAGGAGCACGACACCGCGACGCTGGGCGGCATCTACCGTCTCGCGGCCGAGCGGCGCGGCGTCTTCGCCAATCCGGCGCTGACCGAACCCTTCGGGCTGACTCTGCTCGAGGCGGCGGCGGCGGGGCTGCCGGTCGTGGCGACCTGCCACGGCGGACCCTCCGACATCATGGCACGGGTCGGGCACGGGCTCACCGCCGAACCGACCGACCCCGAGGCCTTTGGCGCGGCACTGGCACGGCTGATGACCGATGAGACGCTGCATGCCCGGGCCCGAAACGCGGCACGGGCATATGAGACGAGCTATTCCTGGAGCGCCTGGGCCGCGCGGGTCGCAGCACTCGTCGCCCGACTGGCCGCGCCGCGCCGCCTTGCGGCACCGTCGCGCATCCTCGCCTCCGACATCGACAACACGCTGACCGGCGACCGGTCCGCGCTGGAAGAATTTGCCGCTTGGCGCGCCGGTGGTCATGCGCTCTTCGCCGTGGCCACCGGGCGCAGCATCACCGAGGCGCGGCGCATCCTCGCCGAATGGGAAATCGACGAGCCCGATGCCTTCATCACTTCGGTCGGCACCGAAATCTACCGCCGCGACGCGACCGGGCAGCTGCGCTTCGATCCCGACTGGGCCGCCGAGATCGAGGCCGACTGGCGGCGCGCGGAGATCCACGCCCTGCTCGACAACCCCTCGATCCGCCCGCAGGAAGCGATCGAGCAGCGCCCCTGGAAGCTCAGCTATTACGGCGATGCCCGGCAGGCCCAGCGCATCCGCAACAGGCTCGACATGGCCGGGCTGGCCGCACGGGTGATCGCTTCTCACGGGCGGCTGATCGACGTGGTGCCGATACGCTCGGGCAAGGGCGCGGCGGCCGGGCATCTGGCGCGCGCATATGGGCTGACGCTCGACCACTGCGTGGCGGCGGGCGATTCCGGCAATGACGAATGCATGCTGCGCGCCGCGGGCCAAGCCATCGTGGTCGGCAATGCCGACGCGGATCTCGCCCGGCTGCCGCGCCGCCCCGGCCTTTACCGCAGTCGCCACTTCCATGCCGCCGGGCTGATGGACGGCCTCGCTTGGGCAGGTCTGCACGAGGTCACGGAGGCGCCCGCTTTGCGGGTGGCCGCGGAATGAGGCCGCTGGGCTACTTCGTCCACCACCAAGGGCGCGGCCATGCCGAGCGCTGTGCGGCCTTGGCCCATGCCTTGCCTCCTACCCGCGAACTGGTGATCTTCTGCGCCCGCGACGACATCTTTCCGGCGCTTCCCGATCACGCCCGCATCGTCACCATCCCCTCGCTTTTCGAGGCGAGCGGCGTGGAGGCGCAGGGTCTCGCGGATCTCGACACGCCCGACACGCTGCATTGCGCGCCGGTCGGCTGGCCGGGCATCCGCGAAGCGATGGGCACCATCGCCCATTGGTTCCGCGAGACCGATCCCGCGCTGATGATCTGCGACGTCTCGGCCGAGATCGCCCAGCTGTCACGGATCTGCTCGGTGCCGCATGTGAAGGTGCTCCAGCATGGCGACCGCAGCGACCCCGGCCATGTCGCGGCCTATCGCGGCGCGCTCGGATTGCTGGCGCCGTTCCATCGCAATCTGGCGCAGCCCGGCTGGCCGGGCTGGATGCGGGACAAGATCCATTTCGCCGGCGGCCTCGGCATCGCGCCGATGCCGGACCGCGCCGTCGCGCGTGCTCGGCTCGGTCTGCCCCCTGAGGCCCGGATCGCCCTCGTCGTTTCAGGCGGCGGCGGCTCGGGCTTCGCGCAGGCGCCGATCGGCGTGGCCGCGCGGGCGCTGTCGGACTGGCAATGGCACACGATCGGCCATGTGGAGCGGGACTGGCACGCGACCGAGCCGGGCAACCTGACTCATCATGGCTGGGTCGAGGATGCCGCCGACCGGATCGCCGCCGCCGATCTCGTCGTGGCCTCGACCGGAAACACCACCTGCCATCAGATCATGGCCGCGGGCGTGCCTTGGATCGCCGTGCCCGAATGGCGCTATTTCGACGAGCAGCACGAGAAGGCGCGCGCCCTGTCGCGGGCCGGAGTCGCGCATGCTGTGCCGCATCTGCCCGCCTCGGCGCATGGATGGCGCGCAGCGGCGCAGGCGGCGCTCGAGAGCCATGATGCGGCACGGATGCGGGCGCTGATCGACCCGGATGCCGCCCGCCATGCAGCGGACTGGCTCGAAGACCTCATCGCACGCGCCTGGGAGGGCGCACCCGCTGGCCACCTCGCCCTTGTGGCTGAATGACCCTGAAATCCTGGAGTACCCGATGACCGCCTCCGTCCTGACCATCGCGCGTGGCCGCGATGCGCATCTCGCCAATCTCGTGCGCGGCCTTGCCCGGCAGACCGAGCTTCCTTCCGAGCTGGTGATCGTGCGCATGCAGGAAACCCCCTACGACCTGCCCGAGGCGCCTTTCCCGGTGCGACAGGTTGAACTGGTCAGCGGCGACCTGCCGTTGGCGCAGGCGCGCAACCTCGCGGCCCGCGAGGCGAAGGGCGACGAATTGCTGTTCCTCGACGTCGACTGTATCCCCGGACCGGATTTCGTCGCCGATTACCGGCGCCACCTTGCCGCCTTCGACGGTCTGATCATGGGTGAGGTCATGTACCTGCCCGACGGGGTCAACCGCGAGGGCTGGGACTACCCCGATTTCGAGGCAGTGGCCGAGCGTCATTCCGACCGCCAGGGGCCGCCGCCCGAGGGCATCCGACCCTGCAACGACTACCGCTGTTTCTGGTCGCTGAACTTCGCACTACGCCGTTCCGATTTCGAACGCGCGGGCGGTTTCGACGAGCGTTTCCACGGCTATGGCGGCGAGGATACCGATTTCGGACGGGTTCTGGACGAGGCTGGGATCGCGCTGGGCTGGGCCAAGGGCGCGCGCGCCTATCACCAGTACCATCCGCATCACATGCCGCCTGTGCATCATCTGGAGAGCGTGATCCGCAATGCCGAGCTGTTCCGCACCAAGTGGGGCCATCGGACCATGGGGCACTGGCTGCATGCCTTCGAACTGATGGGGCTTATCGCGCAGGAGGAAGACAACATCCGCATTCTGCGCGCACCGTCGGCGGCCGATCTGGCACTGACCCGGCATCAGAGCCACCGCCCCTATTGCAATTCGGCCGAGGTGATCCGCGAGATTGAGCGGCGCCGGGCCGTGGCCAGCGCCGGGCCGGTCGCCGCCGAGTGATGCTCAGGCCCCAGCGGGCATATCCGCCGGGGCCGTCGACAGTTCGTGCGGCGCATAGGCGATGTCGGGCCAATTGGCCCCGCGCGCCGCGATTGCCCCGGCGTAGAGCGCCTCGTAGCCGTCGACCATCGCCTCGATCGAAAAGCGCTCCTCGACCCGCGCCCGCGCCGCCCGCCGCGACAATGTCATCGCCCGCAGCAGTGCTGCCGCCAAGGCTGGCGCATCATCGGCGGGCGCATAGGCGCCGCAATTGCCCACCACCTCGCGCACCGCACCCATCTCCACTGCCGCCACCGGCAGCCCGCAGGCCATTGCCTCGATCGCGGCAAGGCCGAAGGGCTCGTCCCAAAGCGGTGTGAACAATAGCGCCGAGGCGCGACCGAAAGCCTCTGCGAGCGCCTCTCCCGAGAGATGCCCGCCATGGCGGATGTCGCCCCCCAGATGCGGCCTGACCTCGCTCTCGAAGTAGTCGCGATGTTCGATCACCCCGTAGATCGTCAGCGGCACCCCGGCGATCCGGGCCGCCTGCGCCGCCAGATGCGGCCCCTTGGTCGGCGTGATGCGCCCCGCCCAGACCGCCGATCCGTCGCCTTGTGCCGAGAACGGCCAGTCGGCCAGAGCGATGCCATTGGGCACCACCCGCGCCATGGCCGGGATCTCGTCCCACCACCGGGTCAGCTGACGCGCCGAGCAGGTCGTGGCGAGGTGCCAAGGCGCGAGACTGTCATTCATCGCGCGTCTGAGCGCGGCAAAGGGCGGCACGTGCATCGAGGAAACCATCGGGATGCGCCGCGCCCGCGACAGGCGCGGTGGAAAGCGGTGCAGCGTGTTGTTGTGCACCACGTCGAAATCCGCCGCCGTCAGCGCCGCGCACGCCTTGGCGAAGGCACAGTCGAGATGGCCGTTGAGAATGTCGGTCCCATGGAAGTCGTGCCAGGGATAGACCGTATCGTAATGCGTCTCGACCACCGGGTGCAGCGTCACGCCCGGCGGCGGCGCGCTGTCGCCCGCCGCCATCAGCGTCACCTCGTGACCGCGTGCGGCCAGTTCGCGCGCCAGATGCCAGCCATGCGCCTCCATGCCGCCCATGAAGGGCGGGCGCACCGGATGGCGGATATGGGTCATGAGGGCGATCTTCACGCGTGGCCTCTCCTGAGGGTCGTCGGCCCCTTCGAAGCTGCGTCGCCCCATCGCCCGGTCAAGGGCGCGATACGCGTCGAGGCAGGAACGAAGCGCGGCACCGGGTCGTTGTCCCAGCGTTCCACAGGCGGAAAGGATGTCCCATGAGCCTCAAACGCATTCTCGGTGTCATGCTCGCCTCGCGCATGGCCGGTCGCGGCCGGCGCCGCGGCGGCCTCGGCAACGCGGCGCTTCTGGGCGGGCTCGGTGGGCGCGGCCTGCGCGGCAAGGCCGGCGTCGCGGCGCTCGGCTACATGGCCTACCAGGCCTATCGCGACCACCAGTCGCGCCAGCGCGCGAGCGGCTCCACCGCGCATGCCGCCTCGTCCACCAAATCAAGCAGCGGCCTGGGCGGCATCTTCGACCAGATTTCCGAGGCGCTGGGCGGCGAGGCACGGGCCTCCTCCGAAACCCCGGACCCGGCCCACAAGCAGGCCGCCGAGGAGATGAGTGACGATCGGGCGCTGTTGCTGATCCGGGCGATGATCGCCGCCGCCCATGCCGATGGAAACCTGACGTTGGATGAGCGGCACCGTATCTCTGGCCAGCTCGACGAAGCCGAGGCCAGCGCCGACGAGCGGCGGCTGATGGCCACCGAGATCGAGAACCCCAAGCCGCTCGACACGCTGCTCGCACAGGTGAACGACCACGACACGGCGGTCGAATTCTACCTCGCCTCGCGCGCGGCAGTGGATTCGGAGACAGAGGCCAACCGGGCCTATCTGACGCTGCTGCGCAATCGGCTCGGCATCACCGAGGACGAAGCGCGCGAGGCCGAAGAACTCGCGCCTTGACCACGGCCATGCCGCAAGAAACAGGAAAGGGCCGCGCTCCGAGGAGCGCGGCCCTTTTCCATCTTGCCTGCCTGTCTCAGTCGTCCCGCAGCGCGCCCTTGGCGTAGTCCGCGGCGGTTTTTTCCGGTCCGCTGCGCACCGCGCGACGGCTGACCTTCTTTTCGCCGGCCGCCTTGGTGTTGCCACCGGGCTTGGCGCCTGCCTTGACCGGATCATCGATGTTCGCAGCCTTCTTCGGTCGGCCACGCTTGGGCGCGGCGCCGGGCTCTGTCTTCTTGGCAGCGGCCTTGCGGCGGGTGCCGGTGGCCGGACTGGTGTCGGCGATCTCTTCGCCGGGGCCATCGCCCGCGGCACCGCGTGCCTGCTCGACATCCATCTCATCAAGACCGTCGGCGTTCAGCGGCAGATCGTCGCCGCGTCCCGCGAGCCCCGCCGCCGCGGCCGTACCGGGCGCGACCTCGTTGCCTTCGGCCATCTCGGCATCGATCTGTGCCACCGCTTCGTGCCAGTGATCCTGGTCTCGCCCCTCGGGCGCTCCTTCGCGCTGCCACAGATCATAGGCACGCTGCCGGATCCGCTCTTCCCTGTCATCGGCCATCGGGGTCCTCCCGGTTGAATCCTCGTCTGCCGTTGACCTATCTCGCCTTTTTCGGAATTCGAGGGTCCACCCTGCTGAATCTGCGCAGGTCGGACAAATTGGATCAAACGGCCAAACCGCGCGTGTTCTGTTCAGAACACGCGGTCATGCCGGATCTCGATGGGAGGAAGTGGCGGACTGGGGAGGATTCGAACCCCCGACCCCTTGATTCGTAGTCAAGTACTCTATCCAACTGAGCTACCAGTCCGCTGTAGAGTGAGGCCGATCTATCGCTCGTGGCTGACAGGCGCAAGGGCCTTTTCGTAAAAAACCGCAGGCATCGGCCGCAAATCGTCCTGCCGTCACGGCAAGCTTACCGGGCAACGGGATGAGGCGCGCTACGGGGCAGCATGATCGCGAACTCGGTCCCCTTCTCGTCCGAGCGCAGCAGGTCGAGACGGCCGCCATGGCCACGTACCAGCTCGGCCGCGATGGCGAGACCGAGCCCCGAGCCCCCCTTGGCGACGCCGCCCCGAAAGGCCCGGAACAGGTGCTCGCGCGCCTTGGGCGGCAGGCCCGGACCGGTATCGGCGATGCTGATCCACCAGGCGTCCTCGTCCTCGCGGGCCGAGACGGTGACGCGCCCCGCCCGCCCCGTCGCCGCGATCGCCTGGCGCGCGTTGCGCACCAAATTCGACAGCACCCGGTACAGCTGCTCGGCATCGGCGCGCAGCACGAGCCCCGGCGGGATACGTTCCTCGAACTCCACCGGCGCATCCTCGCCCGCCGCCAGCCGCTCGGCCTCCAGCACCTCGGCGACCAGCGCCGCCAGCGGCAGCCGGGCCAGTTGCGGCGGCGGCTCTTCGGCGCGCCCGAAGGCCAGCGTCGATTCGCAGAGATTCACCGCCCGGCTGATCGAGCCCACCAGCTTGGGTGCCATCCGCTTGACCAGCGGATCCTCCGAGCTGTCGAGCCGGTCGGCGAAGAGCTGGGCCGAGGTGAGGATGTTGCGCAGGTCGTGGCTGACCTTGGCCACGCCCGAGCCAAGCTGCGCCAGCCGGTCCTTCTGGCGCAGCGCGCTGGTGAGTTGGGTTTCCATCGCCTGCAGCGCGGTCTCGGCCTCGCGCAGTTCGAGCAGCTTGGCGCGCGGCGCGATGATGCGGCGCGCATCCTCTGGCGCGTCGGCGTAGGAGCGGATCTGCGCCACCACCCGCTTGATCGGCCGCACCAGGAAGGCCTGCACGGCCGCGAAGAGCAGCGCCGCCGTCACCACCGAGATCACCGCAGACAGGAGCAGGATCCGTAGCCCGTAATCGATCATCTCAGCCCTCAGCGGGCCCTGATCCATCGTCACCTCGATCAGCAGGCCGCCCTGCTGCACCGGGTCGCCAATCACCCGGATGATCCGTTCCTGCGGATCGATAAGCGTGCCCAGCGCGTCGCGGATCAGTTCCAGCGGCGAGCCGTCGCGCAAGTCGTAGGTGGCGTGGATCGGCTCGGGAATCGGCGAAGATAGCGCGAGTTGGCGCACTTCGTCGCGCCGCAGCACGACGTTATAGACGCCGGCATTCTCCAACAGCTCGGCCTCCAGCTCGGCATCGAGGCTGTCGGAGGCGAGAAGCGCGAGCGAGGCGATCTGCGCCCGCTCCAGTCGCAGCTGGAGATAATCCTGACGGAATCGCGCGACCGAGGGCACGAAGATCAGCACCTCGGCCAACATCACGAAAACCGTGGTCAGAATCAGGAAACGACCGGAGAGGGTATTGAGCATCAGGTCCCTATTCGCGCCACCGGGCGGTCGGGAGCCTTCAGGGCACCCAGCGTTGCACGGCCCGGACGGCCATCTTCACCCATTCGTTATCAAACAGGCGGGGGCTGAAATAGTTGCCTGCCGCGCGTTTGTTGATTTCTCCGAAGCTTGGATAGGGCAGCACCGCCCCCGCGATCTTCGACAGCTTCTGCCCGCTGGCGATGGCGATGGCCCAGGTGCCGATCAGGTCGTCGGCCCGTTCGCCGAGAATCGTTGCCCCGACCGGACGCCCCTTCACCACCATCAGCTTGAGCATGCCTTCGGTGCGCCGCTCGGCGATCGCGCGGTCGTTCTCTTCATAGCTCTGCCGGATCACCTCGAGCGCGTCGCCATGGCGGTCGCGAGCCTGCACTTCGGTCAGCCCGACCTGCGCGAGACCGGGATCGGTATAGGTGGCCCATGGAATATGCGCCGTCTTGGCCTTGGCAGGCAGGCCGAACAGCAGGGCACGGATGACGACGCCCGCGTGGTAGCCGGCGACATGGGTGAACATCAGCCCGCCCGCCGCATCGCCCACCGCATAGACCTTGCGATTCGTCTCGGAGCGCAGCCCCTCCCCGACGGCGATCCCCTTGGGTCCATGTTTCACGTGTGCCACGTCGAGGCCGAGCCCCTCGGTCACGACCTCGCGACCCACCGCGAGCAGCAGGTGGCTGCCCTCGAAGACACCTTTCTCGGTGTCGACCCGGATTGCGCCGGGGCGGCCGGAAACGGCGGTGACCTTGGCCTCTTCCTCGATGCGGATACCTTCGTCGCGCAGCATGGCCAGAAGCCGGTCCGCCAGTTCCGGGTCATCCTTGCCCAGCGCCTTCGCCCCCTCGATCACGGTGACCTCGCAGCCGAGCCGGCGATGCGCCTGGGCCATCTCGATACCGATCGGCCCGCCGCCGATGATCAGCAGGTGCTCAGGCCGCTCGCGCAGATCGAAGATCGATTCGTTGGTCAGGTAGGGGGTGTCCGCGATCCCGTCGATCGGCGGCACCAGCGGCCGCGATCCGGTGGCCAGCACGAACCGACGCGCCCGGATCGAGGTGTCACCCGCCTGCACCTCGTCGGGCGACGTGAAACACGCATGCTCGCGGATCACCGTGACGCCGAACCCCTCGTAACGCTCCTGCGAATCGACCGGGGCGATGGTGGCGATGGTGCGCGCGACGTGGTCCTTCACCGCCGCGAAATCGATCTCGGGCACTGCAGGCGTGATGCCCATCTCCGCCCCCACCGTCATTGCATGGGCCTGCTTGGCCGCGGCCAGCATCGCCTTGGAAGGAACGCAGCCGCTGTTGAGACAGTCGCCGCCCATCTCGGCGCGCTCTACCAGCACCACCCGCGCGCCCATCTGCGCCGCGCCCGCGGCAACGGACAGCCCTCCGGATCCCGCGCCGATGACGCAGAGGTCGCAGTCGATTCGTTTCATGCAAGGCCCTTTCGGCCGGTCACGGCCTTGATGACGAGCGGCAATGCCGACAGGGCGGCGAGGCCCAGCAGCGGCAGCAATACCTGCGGCTCGAAGATGATGCCGAGATCGGGGGTCTCGCCGGCGGCAAATACCGCACCCAGACCCGCGCCCACGGAGGTGAAGACGAGCGCGCCGGGCGCGATGCCGAGCAGCGTGGTGACGAGAAACGGCACGAGCCGCACGCCGACCAGCGCCGGCAGCAGGTTGGCCATGAAGAACGGCACCACCGGCAGCAGCCGCAGCAGGAACAGCATCGACCACTGATTCTCCTGGATGCCGTCCCTGATCTTCTTCAGGCGCCCCTCGGAGGTATCCATGCCCCGCGACAGCCGCTGGCCGAGCCCCGCCCGCGCGGCGAGAAAGATCAGCACCGCGCCGGTCGTGGCCCCGAGCACGTTGTAGAACACGCCCGGAAACGTGCCGAACAGGAACCCGCCTGTCAGCGTCGCCACGGTGGCGCCGGGCAGCGAAAAGGCGACGATCACCACATAGAGGCCGACGAAGACCATCGCCGCGAGCGGATAGTTGGAATCGCGCCAGGCGATGAGCGCGTCGCGGTTGTCGCGCAAGGTTTCGAAGCTGAGCACGTCGCGCAGCAGGAACGCCCCGCCCAGCGCCACGATCGCGATCAGGGCGATCGGCGCGTATCGGGCCCAGCCTTGTCGGGCTTCGCTTTTTGGAGCCTCGGTACTCGTGGCTGGCTTGACGGTCATGCTCTCATCCTCTGGCGGCTGCAAGAGAGTTGCACCGTGCGTCAGCCGCGCCCAGCCCCCTCGCGGGCTGTTGATTCAGAAGGAGGAGTTGTAACATCTCCGGCGTTACCAAGGCGCGAGGCGGGTTTTGCGCCGCCCCGCGTTGACAGATCCCCGCCGCGTCTCTATGGCACGGGCTTCGAATGATGGCAGGCCCCGAATCCGGCATGGACGGCGGACGGCGCGGCCCCTTGAGACGGAGAAAGCGCAATGAAACGCACGTTCCAACCCTCGAACCGTGTGCGCAAGTCGCGTCACGGCTTCCGCGCCCGCATGGCCACCAAGGCCGGCCGGAAGATCATCAACGCCCGCCGCGCGCAGGGCCGCAAGGTGCTGAGCGCCTGATCACCCAAGTGGTGACGGAGCAGAAGACCCCCGTGGTCGGCAGCGATGCCGCCGCGCCGGGGTCTTTTGGCGTTGGTGTCGACAAGATCCGCAAGCGCCCTGACTTCCTGCGCGCCGCGCGCGCACTGCGGCAGGGCACGACCGGCTTTCATCTCCAGGCCAACCCGCGCGGCGACGGTGCGGGGCCGACACGCGTGGGCTTCACCTGCTCCAAGAAGGTCGGCAACGCCGTGGCCCGCAACCGGGCCAAGCGCCGACTGCGCGAGGTGGCGCGCCGGGTCCTGCCGGAGAAGGGTCGTCCCGGCTGGGATTACGTGCTGATCGGCCGGGCCGAGGTCACGGCAAGCCATGACTTCGAGCAGATGTGCCGCGATCTCGAATGGGCGCTGGGCCGCGTCCACGCCCAGGCATGACGCCGCTGGCGCGGCTCATTGCTCTGCCTGTGCGCGCCTACCGGCTCACCTTCTCGCCAATGGTGGGCCATGGTTGCCGCTTCCACCCAACCTGTTCGGCCTATGCACTCGAAGCGCTGGAGCGGCATGGCGGGCTCAGGGGCGGCTGGCTGACACTCCGGCGACTCGCGCGCTGCCAACCCTGGGGCGGCAGCGGCATCGACAACGTGCCGGACTGATCGCCGCCAGAACCTGACGATTCCACAGCCGCGACGTGGGTGATTGGTTCCTGACGGCCCCTCGACATAGGGCACCCCACCATCAGCGGGAAATGCCCCGCCCCTCGCGCCTCGGCGCCCTTTCCTCGCAGGCGGCCCCATGGCATATCGCCGCCGATCCACAGGAGCCCCGATCATGCTCGACGACGCCCAGGACGACAGCCACGACGACATCCACCCGCTCTTCGCCGGCGCGCCCAAGACGACGGAGTTCCGCAAACTGCGCAAGCGGATCATCCGCGACACCCGCGAGGCGATCGAGAGATACGGCATGGTCGAGCGCGGCGCGCGCTGGCTGGTCTGCCTCTCGGGCGGCAAAGACAGCTACACGCTGCTCGCCGCGCTGACCGAGCTGCAATGGCGCGGGCTGCTGCCGGTGGAAATCCTCGCCTGCAACCTCGACCAGGGCCAGCCGGGCTTTCCGGCCACCGTGCTGCCCGAGTTTCTCGAGCGGATGGGCGTGCCGCACCGGATCGAGTATCAGGACACCTATTCCATCGTCATGGACAAGGTCCCGCAGGGGCGCACCATGTGCGCGCTCTGCTCGCGGCTGCGCCGCGCCAATCTCTACCGCGTCGCGCGCGAGGAGGGTTGCTCGGCCGTGGTGCTGGGCCATCACCGCGACGACATGCTCGAGACCTTCTTTCTCAACCTGTTCCACGGCGGCAAGATCGCGACCATGCCGCCCAAGTTGCTCAATGACGAGGGCGACCTGTTCCTCTACCGGCCGCTGGCCCATGTCGCCGAGGCCGATTGCGAGAAATTCGCGAGTGCGATGAACTACCCGATCATTCCCTGCGATCTGTGCGGCAGCCAAGACGGGCTGCAGCGCCAACAGATCAAGCGGATGCTCGACGAATGGGAAAGCCGGTCGCCGGGGCGTCGCCAGAAGATGTTCACCGCGCTGAGCCAGGTCCGGCCGAGCCACATGCTCGACCCGGCGCTGTTCGACTTTGCCGGGCTGGCACCGCGCGTCGCGCCGGATGAGGGCAATTCGAACGATTTGCCCGACGCCCATTAACACCGCGCTCAGACAGCTTTTCTAGCCTGCGCCCCTGTCAGGCCGGCACCTCAATGCCCGGCTCCCCGCAGGATGGATGCAGCGATGCGCGGTTTGGTTCTCGAGTTTGCCCGGCAGAGGCGCCGTCCCGATCGGGCGGGAATCGACCGGCTCGCCCGGGTGCTCGGGCTGGCGCTGGCGCCGCTCTTGCTGCTCGGCGCGCTGGTGGCCGGTGAGGGATTGGGCACCGCCCTCGTCGTGGCGGCCTTGCCGCTCAGCGTGGCGACGGCGCTCGGGCGGCCGATCCTGAAACACGACATCCGCCGCGATTCGCTCACCGGGCTCGAGGATCGCGCCGCGCTGATCCGCCGCCTCGACCGCATGTTGCGCGCACCCGAAACGGCACGCCGCGCGGTCGCCGCCATGGCGGTCGAGATCGACGGCTTCAAGCATCTCGAGCAGCGGCATGGTCGCCCGGCGGTCGAGCGGGTGCTGCGCCGGATCGGCGACCGGTTGCAGGATGGCCTGCGCAGTGATGACGGCTTGGCCCGCCTCGACGGACCCAGCTTCGGCGTGGCGCTCTCCTCGAGCCGCCGTCTCGACCTCGAATCCGCGATCCAGCTCGGGCAGCGCCTGCAGCAGGCGGTTGCCGACCCGATCGAGATCGAAGGCGGACAGGTCCATGCCAGCATCTCGATCGGCTTTGCGCTGGCACAGCGGCTGGAGCAGCCGGGCGGCGCCGAGCTCTTGCAGGCCGCGACGCTGGCCCTGATCGAGGCGCAGCGCGGCGGCACCGCTTCGATCCGCAGCTATTCCGAGGCGATGCGCCACCGGATCAGCATCCGCAACGGCCTGTCGGACGAGATCGCCGGGGCGCTCGACCGGGGCGATATCTGCGCCCATTTCCAGCCGCAGATCTCGCTTGGCGATGGCGGCATCAGCGGCATGGAGGCGCTGGCGCGCTGGCATCACCCCGATCGCGGGCTGATTCCCCCGGCCGAGTTCCTGCCCGTGGCCGAGCAGGCGGGGCTGATGAGCCGGCTGGGCGAGGTGATGGTGCAGGACGGGCTAAACGCTCTGCGCCTGTGGGACGCCGCCGGGCTCAAGGTGCCGCAGGTCGGCGTCAACTTCTCCCAGGTCGAGCTCGCCGACCCCCGGCTAGTCGACCGCCTCGCCTGGGAGCTGGACCGCTTCGACCTGCAGCCGGACCGCTTGGTGATCGAGGTGCTCGAAACCGTGGTGGCTCACCGGCTGGAGGACGTGGTGGTGCGCAACCTCTCGGGACTGTCGCGCCTCGGCTGCCGCCTCGACCTCGACGATTTCGGCACCGGCCACGCCGCGATCACCTCGATCCGCCGCTTCTCGATCCAGCGGCTCAAGATCGACCGCTCCTTCGTCTCAAGGCTCGACTGCGATCCAGATCAGCGCAAGATGGTCGCGGCGATCCTCACCATGGCCGAACGGCTCGGCCTCGAAACCCTGGCCGAAGGGGTCGAGACCCGCGGCGAGCGCGACGCGCTGCGTATGCTCGGCTGCAGCCACGCCCAAGGCTTCGGAGTCGCCCGGCCGATGCCGCAGGCCGAGACCGAAGCCTGGATCCGCGCTGCGCAGGCCAAACCCGCCCCGCTTTCGTCGCGTCGCGCGATCTGATCCGGGACCATTGCAACCCCTGTTCCGACAGGCGATGCGCTCGCCGACCGCCCCGCCACCCAAGGCGAAAGAGCTTGACCTTCCGACCCTCGCCCTGTTGAACCGCCACTGACCTTTTCCGGCGATCGAGGGCGGTGTTTCATGGACGATCAGAACAAGAACCTGATCCTGGCGACGGTGCTCAGCCTGGTGGTGATCCTGGGCTGGTTCCTGATCTTCCCGCCCGAGGAGCAGGCGCCCTCGCCCGAGATCGACGAGGTGTCGACCGCGCCGACCGAGAATCTCGGCCCCGGCACCGCGAGCGACGCCGTCCCCGGCAGTGCCCTCGAACAGGCCGCCCCGGTGGCGCAGGAGGCGCCGCGCGTCACCATCGAAACGCCGGAGCTGACCGGTTCGCTGTCGCTGCGCGGCGGTCGGATCGACGACCTGTCGCTGGTCGAATACAACGAGACGCTCGACCCGCAGAGCCCGCTGGTGCGGCTGCTGTCGCCCGTGGGCACCGACACGCCCTATTACGCCGTCTGGGGCTGGGCCCCGGTTGGCGCCGCCGCCGGCCCCCTGCCCGGCCCGGACACCGTCTGGACGCTCGAGAGCGGCGAGACGCTGACCCCCGAGAGCCCCGTCACCCTGTCCTGGGACAACGGCGAGGGCCTGATCTTCCGCCGCACCGTCTCGGTCGATGACAAGTTCATGTTCGACGTCGAGCAGACCGTCGAGAACACCACCGACGCGGCCGTCACGCTGGCCCCCTATGGCTTCGTGGCCCGGCACGGCGAGCCCGACACCCAAGGCTTCTTCATCCTGCATGAGGGCGTCGTGCGGATGAGCGACGGCACGCTCGAGGAAATCGACTACGACGACATGCCCGATCTCGAGCCCGACGCCCGCGGCGCCGGCCGGGTCGACGTGGCCGAGGTCGCGGGCAATGGCTGGACCGGCTTTACCGACAAGTACTGGATGACGACGCTGATCCCCGAGCCGGGTACGCCCTTCCGCTCGGTGGTGCGCTACTCCGACAACTCCGAGATCTACCAGACCGACGCGGTCCTGCCGGCGATCGAGGTTGCGCCCGGCGCCACCGCCACCTCCGGCACCCAGCTCTTCGCCGGCGCCAAGGAATGGGAGGCGATCCGCTCCTACCAGAACGAGGGCGGCATCGACGGCTTCGTCGACAGCATCGACTGGGGCTGGTTCTTCTTCCTGACCAAGCCGATCTTCATGCTGCTGCACTTCCTCAACGGGGTGATCGGCAACATGGGCTGGGCGATCGTGGCGCTGACCGTGATCCTCAAGGCGATCGTGTTCCCGCTGGCCTACCGCTCCTACGTCTCGATGGCGCGGATGAAGGAGCTGCAGCCGGAGATGGAGAAGCTCAAGGAGCAGGCCGGCGACGACCGTCAGAAGATGCAGCAGGGCATGATGAAGCTCTACAAGGAGAACAAGGTGAACCCGGCTTCGGGCTGCCTGCCGATCCTGCTTCAGATCCCGATCTTCTTCTCGCTCTACAAGGTGATCTTCGTCACCATCGAGCTACGTCACGCCGAATGGTTCGGCTGGATCCGCGACCTCTCGGCGCCGGACCCGTCCTCGATCCTCAACCTGTTCGGCCTGCTGCCCTTCGACGCGCCCGATCCGACCAGCTTCCTCGCGATCATCTCGCTCGGCATCCTGCCGATCCTGCTGGGCATCTCGATGTGGCTGCAGCAGAAGCTGAACCCGGCCCCCGCCGACCCGACCCAGAAGATGGTCTTCGCCTGGATGCCCTGGGTGTTCATGTTCATGCTCGGCAACTTTGCCAGCGGCCTGGTGCTGTACTGGATCACCAACAACACCATCACCTTCATCCAGCAATACGCGATCATGCGCAGCCACGGTGCCAAGCCGGACGTGTTCGGCAACATCAAGTCCGGCTTCAAGCGCAAGCCCAAGACCGCCGAGGCGAAGCCCGCCAACGCCAACGGAAAGCCGCGCAAGTGAGCGGCCCCCGCATGGTGTTTCCGGAGGCCGCCCCGCCCGAGCCCGACGCGGCCGAGGCGGGGCGGCTCCTCTTCGCGGGCGAGGTGGAGTTCCTCAAGGGCGTGGTGGCGATGTCCGGCCTGCCCCCGGCCGACAGGCCTGAGGTCTGCTTCGCCGGCCGCTCCAACGTGGGCAAGTCGTCGCTGATCAACGCGCTGACGGGCCGCAAGGCGCTGGCGCGCGCGTCCAACACGCCCGGCCGGACCCAGGAGATCAACTTCTTCACCGCCGCCGACAGCCATTACGTCGTCGACCTGCCGGGCTACGGCTTTGCCAACGCGCCAGTGGCCGTGGTCGAGAAGTGGCAGCGCCTGCTCAAGCAGTACCTCTCGGGCCGCCCGACGCTGCGCCGCGCCTTCGTGCTGATCGATGCGCGCCATGGCGCCAAGAAGGTCGACGAAGAGATCATGAGCCTGCTCGACCGCTCGGCGGTGCCGTTCCAGGCGGTGATGACCAAGATCGACAAGGTCAACAAGACCGAACTGGAGCGCAGCCTCGCGGTGACCCGCGAAACGCTGGCCCGCCACCCCGCCGCCTATCCGGAACTGGTCTTGACCAGCTCCGAGAAGGGGGATGGGATCGAAACGCTCCGTGCGATCATCGCGGGGCTGTCCTGACGCAAGGAACCGGGGGCCTCTGATGAGGACGCAGAAGATGGATCGAGACTGGATCGCCACCGCCAAGACGCTCTCCGAGGCCCTGCCCTACCTGCAGCGCTATTCCGGCGCGATCGTGGTGGTGAAGTTCGGCGGCAACGCGATGGGCGACGCCGACGCCATGGCCGAATTCGCCCGCGACATCGTGCTGATGCGGCAGGTCGGCGTGAACCCGGTCGTCGTGCATGGCGGCGGCCCGATGATCAACGAGATGCTGGCCAAGCTCGGCATCGAATCCTCCTTCGTGCGCGGCAAGCGGGTCACCGACCAGGCCACGGTTGAGGTGGTCGAAATGGTACTGACCGGCCTCGTCAACAAGCGCATCGTGCAGGCGATCATGGATGAGGGCGGCCGCGCCGTCGGTCTCTCCGGCAAGGATGACGACCTGATGGTCGCCGTGGCCGACGATCCGGAGCTGGGCTTCGTGGGCCGCCCCGTGGAGATGAACGTGCAGGTCCTGCGCGACATGTTTGCCGCCGGGATCATCCCGGTCGTGGCGCCGGTGGCCACCGGCATGGACCCGAACGAGACCTTCAACGTCAACGGCGACACCGCCGCCGGCGCCATCGCCGGCGCCCTCAAGGCCGACCGGCTGCTGCTGCTCACCGACGTGTCGGGCGTCAAGGACGCCACCGGCGAGGTCGTCACCCAGCTCTCGCCAGAGCAGGTGCGCCAGATGACCGCCGACGGCACCATCGCCGGCGGCATGATCCCCAAGACCGAAACGGCGCTGATGGCGCTGGAACAGGGCGTGCGCGCGGTGGTGATCCTCGACGGGCGGCTGCCCAATGCCTCGCTGCTGGAACTCTTCACCGAGCACGGCGCCGGCTCCATCATCCGCTCGAGCGAAAGCCGGATGAAGCCGCGCAACGAGGCATGAGCCTCGAGCTCATCCTGATCCGGCACGCCAAGTCGGACTGGGCCGATCCCGGCCAGCCCGACCATGCCCGTCCCCTCGCCCCGCGTGGACACCGCGACGCGCCGCGCATGGCCGGTTGGCTGGCGCAGGACGGCCATGTGCCCGAGCTGGTGCTGTGCTCGGACGCCGCGCGCACCCGCGAAACGCTGGCGCTGATGCTGCCGGAATGGCCCGCGGCGCCGCGCGTGCTGCACGAGCCCATGCTCTACAACGCGCCGCCGCGGCAGCTTCTGGCGACACTGAGCAGGCAGTCGGCGCGCCGCGTCGCCATCATCGCCCACAACCCCGGCATCGGCCGGCTCGCTGCCGATCTGGCCGAGACGGCCCCGGTGCATCCGCGCTTTCAGGACTATCCGACTTGCGCGGTCACCGTTCTCGACTTCGACGTCGATGACTGGTCCGCGATCCGCAGGGGCCGGGTCGCGGCCTTCGCCATTCCCGCCGATCTGTGAAACGAGAAAGGGGGCCGCTGTCGCGGCCCCCTTTCCCTTTGACGGTCGTCGAAGCCGTCTCGTCGCTCAGTGACCGAGGATCTGGCTGAGGAACAGCTTGGTCCGGTCGGATTTCGGCGCCTTGAAGAAGGCCTCCGGTTCGTTCTGCTCGACGATCTGGCCCTGGTCCATGAAGATCACCCGGTTGGCGACCTGCCGTGCGAAGCCCATCTCGTGGGTCACGCAGAGCATGGTCATCCCCTCCTCGGCGAGTTCGATCATGGTGTCGAGCACCTCCTTGATCATCTCCGGGTCGAGCGCCGAGGTCGGCTCGTCGAAGAGCATGATGCGCGGCTTCATGCACAGCGAGCGGGCGATCGCCACGCGCTGCTGCTGGCCGCCGGAGAGCTGGCCCGGGTACTTGTGCGCTTGGTCGGGGATCTTCACCTTTTCCAGGAAATGCATCGCGATCTCCTCGGCCTCGCGCTTAGGCGTCTTGCGGACCCAGATCGGCGCGAGGGTGCAGTTCTCAAGGATGGTCAGATGCGGGAAGAGGTTGAAGTGCTGGAAGCACATCCCGACCTCGGAGCGGATCTTGTCGATGTTCTTGAGATCCGAGGTCAGCTCGATCCCGTCGACGACTATCTTGCCCGACTGGTGCTCTTCGAGCCGGTTGATGCAGCGGATCAGGGTCGACTTACCCGAGCCCGAGGGCCCGCAGATCACGATCCGCTCGCCGCGATAGACGGTGAGGTCGATGTCGCGCAGCACGTGGAACGAGCCGTACCACTTGTTCATCTGCGAGATCTCGATCGCCACCTCGTCGGAGACCTGCATGTGGCTGCGATCGATGGTGCGTTCGGCGGTGGTGTTGGCGAGGTCCGTCATGGCAGCCTCCTCAGTTGTGGCCGCGCTGGAGCTTTTTCTCCAGGTACAGCGAATAGCGGGACATGCTGAAGCAGCAGATGAAGAACAGCAGACCAATGAAGACGAAGAGCTCCCAGTAGATGCCGTTCCACTCGGTCGATGCGCGGATCGCGTTCGACAGGCCGATCGGGTCGAGCAGGCCGATGAACACCACCAGCGTCGTGTCCTTGAACAGGCCGATGAAGGTGTTGACGATGCCCGGGATCGAGATCTTGAGCGCCTGCGGCAAGATGATCAGCCGCATCGACTGCCAGTAGGAGAGACCGAGGCTGTCGGCGCCCTCGTACTGGCCCTTGGGCAGCGCCGCGAGGCCGCCACGGACCACCTCGGCGATGTAGGCTGCCGCGAACAGCGTCACCATGATGATGACCCGCAGCATCAGGTCGAAATTGGTGCCCGGCGGCAGGAAGTAGTTCAGCAGCAAGGAGGCGGTGAACAGCCAGACGATCAGCGGCACGCCACGGATGATTTCGATGAAGCCGACCGAGATCTTGTTGATGATGAACAGGTCCGACTGCCGTCCCAGTGCCAGCAGGATGCCCAGCGGCAGCGACAGGATGATGCCGGCGATGCCGATGATGAAGGACAACATGAAGCCGCCGAAATCCTGGCTCGAGACGTATTCCATCCGGAACGGGATCACCTGCTCCAGCTCCCGCGCCAGCGGGCCGGCGGTGTAGAGCCAGTAGACGATCGGCAGCGCCACCGCGACGACCGAGGCGACGAGCGTGCCCGCCATCGGCGCCAGCGCCCGCCAGGCCGCCCAACCCAGCACGAAGCCGAGGCCGATCGAGATCGGGAACCACGCCGTGCCGCCCCAGAGCAGCCAGAACATCACGAAGGGCGAGACCGCCGTGAAGAGCAGCGCCCCGCGCGGCACGCGCGGGAACAGCACCGGCGCGATGGCGACGAGGAAGATGACCAGCGACAGCACCGGACGCCAGTAGAGCTCGCGCGGGTAGAAGCCGAACAGCAGCTGCTGCCAGCGGTCGGTCAGCACCGCCCAGCAGGCGGCCGAGGTCCCCTCGGGCAGGGTGGCGTCGCGGATCGCCCGGCATTCGGTGAGCGACGAGGCGTTCCAGATGCCCCGGAAGACCCAGGGCATGGTGTGCGACAGCGCCCACCAGATCACGTAGAGCGAGATCAACGTGGTGATGATGTTGAACCAGCCCGAGAACAGGTTCTCGCGCATCCAGAGGATCACGCCGCGGTTGCCCACCGGGGGCTCGGCCTGCGGGATCATGGTCTCGCGCACGAAGGGGACGGTCTGGGAATGCGTATCCGACATCTCAGCGCTCCTTCAGCTTCACGCGGGAATTGTAGAGGTTCATGGCGCTCGAGATGATCAGGCTGGTGACCAGGTAGAACAGCCCCAGCAGCAACATCCCCTCCAGCTCCTTGCCGGTCTGGTTGATGGTGATGCCGCCTAGGGTCGAGCGCACGTCCATGTAGCCCACCGCGATCGCCAGCGACGAGTTCTTGGTGAGGTTGAGATATTGCGAGATCATCGGCGGGATGATGACGCGCAGCGCCTGCGGCAGGATCACGAGGCGCATGGTGCGCGAGGGCTTGATGCCCAGCGCGAAGGCCGCCTCAGTCTGGCCCTTGGAGACCGACAGGATGCCGCCGCGCACGTTCTCGGCGATGAAGGCGCCGGTGTAGAGCGACAGCGCCAGCCACAGCGCGATCAGCGAGTTCCGGAGCTGCAGCCCGCCCTCGAAGTTGAAGCCGCCCAGCACCGGGCGCTCGAACTCGACTGGCATGCCGCGCCGGATGGTGTCGGACAGCGCCACGGCGCCGGCGGGCACGGTGGCAATATCGACCGAGGCCGGCAGCGACAGGATGTTGCAGTTGCCCGCCTCGAGCGCGGTAAGCGCGCCCGCCGCATCCTCGACGGCGACGTAGTTGAAGCGGATCTCCTGGCTACGCATCAACCGGCGCAGGTTCAGGGACTCGGTCGAGAACGGCACCGCGCAGGCGTTGATCGTCTGCTGGCTCTCCGCATAGTCGGCGAGCGTCATGCCCTCGGTCGCGCCGGTGGCCAGAACGGGCTGGGTCACCCGGCCCGAGGTCATGCCCAGCGCCAGGAAGGCGACGGCGGTGGGGACGATCAGCAGGCCCAGCGTGCCCCAGCCGATCGGCAGGATGCGCCCGGTCTGCTCCTGCGTGCGATGCGCGTAGCGCCGCCAGAAGAAGATCGCGACCAGCGACACGAGGAAAACCGCGAGCAGGATGCCCGCGCCCGCGCCCCAGAACGGGGCCGGGATGAACACGCCGCGGTTGGTGATGGCGATGGTGTCACCGAGGATCATCGACGCGTCGCCACCCTCGCGGAAATCGCGCGGCTGCGGCGTCGCCTCGGTCATCAGCGCGAAGATCAGCAGGATCCACAGCAGCACGGGGATGTTGCGGAAACCCTCGACATAGATGGCCATCAGCTTGGCGACGAGCCAGTTCTTTGACAGGCGCAGCACACCGGCGAGGACGCCGACGATGGTGGCGAGCACGCAGCCCAGCACCGCGATCAGCAGCGTGTTGAGAATGCCGACCAGAGCGGCACGGCCATGCGTCGAGGTGCTGTCGTATTCGATCAGTCGCTGGTTGATGTCGTAACCCGCACGCTGGCTGAGGAAGCCGAAGTCGAAATCCTTGCCCAGCGCGGACAGGTTGGTGATCGTGTTCGATACCAGCCAGCTCAGCCCAAGCATCAGCGCGATGAAGGCGATCACCTGAATTGTCAGGGAGCGGTAGCGGGTATCGTAAATAAGCTGGCTCGGGCGGAACCCGGCCTTCGGAGGAGCGTCCGAGGTCGTTGTCATCTGGTGGTCCCCGTTGATCCCGTCGACAGTTGCGCGCCGGTTGCTCCGACTGCGCCCGTCCGGCGGGAAGGATGGCGCCTCGCGCCGTGTCCGTGATTGGTGGGGAGGGGCGTGACCGCCCCTCCCGATGTGCTTAGCGGAACGGCGGCGCGTAGATCAGGCCACCATTGGTCCACTGCGCGTTCAGACCGCGCGCCAGACCGATCGGGGTGTTCTCGCCGATGTTCTTCTCGAAGATCTCGCCGTAGTTGCCGCCGGCGGCGATCGCGTTCTTGGCCCAGTCGTTTTCGAGGCCGATCATCCCGCCGAGTTCGCCCTCGGTGCCGAGCAGGCGGTTCACCTCGGGGTTGGTACCCGGGGCCGAGGCCAGCTCGTTCACGTTGGCGGAGGTCACGCCGTATTCCTCGGCGGCGATCAGCGCGTTGAGCGTCCAGCGCACGATGTCGGCCCATTCGTTGTCGCCATGGCGCACGAGCGGACCGAGCGGCTCCTTGGAAATGATCTCGGGCAGGATCACGTGATCGCCCGGGTTCTCGAAGGTGGCGCGGGTCGCGGCGAGGCCCGACGCGTCGGTGGTGTAGGCGTCGCAGGCACCGGCCAGATACTGCTGTTGGCCTTCGGCGTTGGTCTCGACCGGGACGGGCTCGTAGCTGATGTTGTTGTTGCGGAAGAAGTCCGCGAGGTTCAGCTCGGTAGTGGTGCCGGTCTGGATGCAGATCGTGGCGCCGTCGAGATCCTTGGCCGAGGACACGCCCAGCGCGGTCGGCACGATGAAGCCCTGGCCGTCATAGTAGTTCACGCCGACGAAATCGAACTTGAGATCGGTGTCGCGCGAGAAGGTCCAGGTGGTGTTACGTGCGAGCATGTCGATCTCGCCCGAGGCCAGCGCGGTGAAGCGGGTCTGACCGGTGGTGGGCACGAAGTTGACGGCCATCGGGTCGCCCAGCACGGCGGCGGCCACGGCGCGGCAGACGGCGACGTCGAAACCTTCCCAGACGCCGTTGGCGTCAGGCGCGCCGAAGCCGGCCAAGCCGGTGACCACGCCGCAGTTCAGCTCGCCACGCTCCTTGACATCGTCGAGCGTCGCGGCTTGCGCCGCTCCGGCGGCCAGACCAGCGGTGGTCAGGGCGCCGAAGAGTACGGATTTCTTCATGAATAACCTCTTCCTGTGTCGCGGCCCCTCTTGGCGGGGGCGGCAATCTGGTGCTCCGGTGTCGCGGAGCCCGATGGGTCGAAGGGACCATGCCGGCCCCGACCGCGCCAGTTGGGCAATGATTTGCCATCGGGTCAAGGGCTGCGCCCCGTCACGTCACGGCGCGGACGCCGGGTAAAGCGGCGCCGCTGCCGAAAAACCGGGCGCTTTGCCGGGTCGCGATTCGAGCTCAGTGCAGCAGTTTCCAGAACCGCGCGGCGTCGAGGAAGGCGGTGCGTTTGACCTTGGCCATCGCCTCGGCCTCCTCGTCCTCGCCCCATTGCTCGATCTGCCACTCCTCGTCGATCCGGGACAGCCGCCAGGCCTCTTCCGGATCGAGCCGATCGGCGATCACCGCCAGCGCCAGAACCAGCGAGCCGGACAGCGCCACGAGGTCGTGGAACGCGGCGAGCGCGAAGGGCTCCATCTCCCGCACCGGCGCGGCCAGCCGTTCCAGAGCCGCGGCGTCCTGCGTCACCGGCATGATGCCGGCGGTGGGCCGGAGCCGGGCGCCATGCGCCGTCTCGGCCCAGTCGAGCAGCGGATCCCATTCGGCGGCCTGCCGGGCGGCCAGCTCCGCCGGGGTCTCGGCGCGGTAGCACAGCATGTCCGAGCCGCCATAGGAAGCGAGCATCTCGGCCACCTCCTCGCGCTGCAGCGCCAGCTTGTCGATCGCCGAGTTGGCGGTACGGGTGGCGGGCATTGCGCGCGGGTCGATCCGCTCTTCCTGCGCATCCCACTCGGCCGCGACCGCCTCGGCCAGCGCCTGCGAAGGCAGCAGCAGCGCCGCCTTGGCCGGGGTGCGGACCGGGCGGCCATCGAGCAGCACCTGCCAGCCGCCATCGGCCTGGGTGGCGCTGGCCTGCTTCCAGAAGCGCTTGGCCTTCCATTCGCTCATCGGGTCGTCTCCGTCAGATCGTCGAGCGCGGGACAAAGCCCGGCCCAGTCGTGGATGATGCGGTCGGCGCCCAGCCCCGCCGCCGGTTGATAGCCCCAGGCGACGCCGATCGAAGCCACGCCGGCGGCGCGCGCCATCTCGACGTCGAACCGGGTGTCGCCGATCATCACCGCCCGCCGCGGCGCCACGCCGGTCTCGTCCAGCGCCGCATGGACCATGGCCGGGTGCGGCTTGGAGGGGTGATCGTCGGCAGTCTGCCGGCTGTGGAACACCCCTTCGAGGCCATGCGCCTCGATCAGCCGGTCGAGCCCGCGCCGCGACTTGCCCGTGGCGACCGCCAGAAGCGTGTAAGGCTCCGCTGCCAGCCCTTCCAGCGCTGCGCGGGCGCCGGGATAGAAGGGGCTGCTCTCGGGGCCGTGCTTCTGCCGCAGATCGGCATAGGCGGTGCAGTAGACGGCGATCATGCGCGTGCGGCTGTCCGGCCCCTGCTCGCCCGCGAGGCGCAGGAAGGTCTCGGGCAGCGACAGCCCCACCCCCGACAGCACCCGCTCGCGCGGGGGCATGGCGAGGCCCTCCGAGGCGAAGGCTTCGGCCATCGCCGCGAGGATGTCGCGCTGGCTGTCGACGAGCGTGCCGTCGACATCGAAGATCACCAGCCGCAGTTCGCTCATCCGTCGAGTTCGTCCGGATCGAACGGGTCCATCGGCGCGTCGCGCGTGTCCCAGCCGAAGAAGTCCCAAGTCCGCTCCATGTGCTCGGGCAAGGGCGCGACGATCTGCAGGATCGCCTTGGTCACGGGGTGCTCGATCTTGAGCGAGCGGGCGTGCAGGTGCAGCTTGCGGTCGATCTCCGCGCCCAAGCCGGCGCCCCAGCCATCGCCGAGATTTTCCTGGCTCGAGCCGCCATACTTGCCGTCGCCCACCACCGGGTGGCCGATCTCGGCCATGTGGGCGCGCAGCTGGTGGGTGCGGCCCGTCACCGGGACGAGCGCCATCCACGACACGCGCTGTCCCAGCGCACTGAGCGTCGCGAAATCGGTCACGGCGCGCTTGGCGCCCGGGGTCTTGTCGACCTCGGCGGGGTGGATGCACTGCATCTTCTCGCCCTCGCCGCCCTTGCCATGCCCCATCGCCTTCACGAGGCCGTACTTGATGGTGCCGGCACGCGGCTGCGGCACGCCGGCGACGGCAGCCCAATAGATCTTGCGCGTCTCGCGGTGCTTGAGGTTCTCGGTCAGCCCCTTGGCGGCGGTGCGGGTGCGCGCCAGCAGCAGCACGCCGGAGGTATCCTTGTCGAGCCGGTGCACGAGACGCGGCTTGTCCTCGAAGCCGTCGCGCAGCGCTTCCGCGAGCCCGTCGACATGTTTCGCCACGCCCGAACCGCCCTGCGTGGGCAGGCCCGCCGGCTTGTTGATCGCGATGATGTGGTCGTCGCGGTAGATCACGCAGCCGCGGATCATCTCCGCGTCCTTCTTGGAGATCTGGCTGCGATCGACGGGCCGGCTCTCGACCTCATGCGCCTCGGGGATCGGCGGCACCCGCACGCTCTGGCCGACCTCGAGCCGGGTGGCGGGCTTCACGCGGCCGCCATCAACCCGAAGCTCGCCCTTGCGGCACATTTTCTCGATCCGGGTCTGGACGAGATGCGGAAAGCGCCGCTTGAGCCAGCGGTCGAGCCGCTGGTCGCCCTCGTCCGCACCCACGGTGATGGTCTGCACGCCGCTCATGCGAGGCTCCTTGCGATCCACAGGCCCGCCGCGCAGGCCGCAATTGAGAAGATGACCGATCCCGCCACATAGGCCAGCGCCGCCCCGGCCCGTCCCGCCTCGACAAGCCGCAGCGCATCAAGCGAGAAGGCCGAAAAGGTGGTGAAGCCGCCCAGCAGCCCGGTGATCAGGAGCGGCGCGAGTTGCGACGCGCGCCCCTCCAGCAGCACCCAGAGCACACCGATGGCGAGGCTTCCGGCGATGTTCACCGCGACGGTGCCCATCGGGAAGACCACGGCCTGCCCAACGAGAAAGCGCAGGCTCGCGCCCGCGGCGCCGCCAAGGGCCACCAATGCAAGGGATGTCATCATCCGCGCGGTGTCGTTGGGCGGGCCCCGCTTGTCAAGCGTCGGCCCTTTCTACCAGGGATGCGCGGCCTGCCCGGACCCGGTGACGCGAGGTCTGTGGGGCGGGCGCCCCTGCTCCGCCGGGGCCGTGCTAGTATCGACGGGCCCGCCCCGCGCCGGGGCGAATCGGTTTTGCATAGGATCGGGACCATGGGACTGCTCGTCGAATACAGCCTTGCCGAGGGCCAGTCCGAGGCCCAGGCCACGGCGCTGAAGGATCTCGTCTCCGGCCTGAAGGCCGAAGGCGTGGAGGGCTTCAGCTATACCGGCTACGCCACCGAGGATCCGACCCGCTTCATCGGCGTGCTGGAGTTCGAGGACGATGCCGCGAAGCAGCGCTTCCTCGACAGCCGCGCCTTTGCGACCTATCGAGACGGCGCACGGCCGCGCTTTACCGCGCCGCCGAAGACTACGCCGATCACCCGCGTCGCCTCGACGCTGGACTGAACGGCCCGGAGTCTCCCGACAGATGGACGAGATGCTCCTTGCCCGCGAACCGGTGATCCGGCTCGTCGCCTTTCTCGGGGTACTCGCGGCGATGGCGCTGTGGGAAATCCTCGCGCCGCGACGCCGCCGCGAGATCCCGCGCCTGCTGCGCTGGTCCAACAACCTCGCGCTGGTGGCCCTCGACGCGGTGGCGCTGCGGATCGCCTTTCCGATCGTGGCGGTGGGTCTCGCGGTCATGGCAGAGGAGCGCGGCTGGGGCCTGTTCAATGCGTTCGGCACCCCGGGCTGGATCGCCGTGCCGCTGTCGGTGGTGGTGCTCGATTTCGCGATCTACCTCCAGCACGTGCTGTTCCACGCGGTGCCCGCGCTGTGGCGGTTGCACCGGATGCATCATGCCGACCTGGAATTCGACGTGACGACGGGGGTGCGGTTTCACCCGGTCGAGATCCTGTTGTCGATGGGGCTGAAGCTGGGGCTGGTCGCGGCGCTCGGCCCGCCGGCCATCGCGGTGCTGATTTTCGAGGTGCTCCTCAACGCCAGCTCGATGTTCAACCATTCGAACATCCACATCCCCGCCCGGGTGGACCGGCTGCTGCGCTGGATCGTGGTGACGCCGGACATGCACCGGGTGCATCATTCGGTTCTGCCCGAGGAGGCCAACAGCAATTACGGCTTCAACCTGCCTTGGTGGGACCGGCTGCTCGGCACCTACCGCGCGCAGCCCAAGAGCGGGCATCTCGGGATGACATTGGGCATCGACCGGTTTCGCACGCGGCGCGACCTGTGGGTCGACCGGATGCTGCTGCAGCCATGGCGCCGTCGCTGAGGCTCAGCGCCCCTCGCCCCGGCGGCGTTTCTCGCGCAGCCCGGAGAAGAACTCGACCCGCTTCCTGAGCTCCCGCTCATGCCCGCGATCGACCGGCGTGTAATAGACCGGGCGCTTCATCGTCTCGGGGAAGTAGTTCTGCCCTGAGAACGCATCCTCGGCGTCGTGGTCGTAATCATATCCTTTGCCGTAGCCCTGTTCCTTCATCAGCCGGGTCGGCGCGTTGAGGATATGCTTGGGCGGCGGCTCCGAGCCGGTCTTGCGGGCCTCGGCCATGGCCGCCTTGAAGGCGGCGTAGCCCGCATTGGATTTCGGCGCGAGCGCCAGATAGACGACCGCCTGCCCCAGAGCCAGCTCGCCCTCGGGGGAGCCCAGCCGCTCATAGGTCTCCCAGGCATGCAGGCAGACCGTCTGCGCCTGCGGATCGGCGAGACCGATATCCTCGACCGCCATGCGGGTGATGCGCCGGGCGAGGTAGCGCGGATCCTCGCCCCCGGTCAGCATCCGCGCCAGCCAGTACAGCGCGGCGTCCGGGTCGGAGCCGCGCACCGATTTGTGCAGCGCGGATATCAGGTTGTAATGCTCGTCGCCGGACTTGTCGTATTTCGCGGCGCGCTTCATCAGGCGCGCGGTCAGGGCCTCCACCCCGAGCCGGGTGTCGGTCTTCCACGCCGCGACCTGTTCGATCAGGTTGAGCAAGGCGCGCCCGTCGCCATCGGCCATGCCGAGCAGCGCCTCGCGCGCGGCCCCGTCGAGCGGCAGGGCCCGCCCCAACTCCTTTTCGGCCCGCTGGGCGAGCCGCTCCAGATCCGCGAGGTCGAGCCGCTCCAGCACCAGCACCTGCGCCCGGCTCAGGAGCGCGGCGTTCAGCTCGAAGGAGGGGTTCTCGGTGGTGGCGCCCACCAGCAGGATCGTCCCGTCCTCCATATGCGGCAGGAAGCCGTCCTGCTGCGCCTTGTTGAAACGGTGGATCTCGTCGACGAAGAGGAGCGTCGCCCGCCCCTGCCCGCGCCTCAGCTTCGCCGCCTCGAATACCTTCTTGAGATCCGCGACGCCGGTGAAGATCGCGCTGACCTGGACGAAGGCGAGATCGGTCGCGTCGGCGAGCAGCCGCGCGATGGTGGTCTTGCCGACGCCTGGCGGCCCCCACAGGATCAGCGATGACAGCGAGCCGGCGGCAAGCATCGCGCCGAGCGGCGCCTCGGGTCCCAACACCTGCTCCTGGCCGATGACCTCGCCCAGCGTCTTGGGCCGCAGCCGATCCGCGAGCGGCCGATGCCCGGCCGGTTCGGGCGCGGGCTTGGCGGGCGGAGGCGCCGGGTCAAGACCGGGCAAGTTGTCGAACAGATCGGCCATGCCCCAAATCTAGTGCGCCTGTGGATAACTGCCAAGGGATTTGGTATCGCGGCCGAAATCTTGTGTCAGGTCGCGGTCAGATCAGCCGCGCGTCCCTCGCCCGCTGCACCGCTTCGGTGGTGGTCCGCGCCAGCAGCGCGGCACGGGCTGACGACAGGCGCGCCTTGAAAGCGCTCTCGGAGATACCGAGCTTCGCGGCCGCAGCGGCGTGGCGGTCGCCCGCGGCGACGCAGCGCAGCGCGTCGACCTGTGCCTTGGTCAGGCGGCCGGGCGGCTCGGTCAACTCGTGCAGGCGGGCGAGAATGCGCTCGATCTCGGCCATCTCCGCATCGGTGAACTCTCGATCCGCGCGGCAGGCCGAGGCGATGGAGCGCGACATCATCGGGCCGCAGGACACCGCCACGCCATAGACCATGCCGAACCGGCGGGCCTGACCGAAGATGTCGAACGGATCGGGCAGTTCGATCTCGCTCCAACGGCAGGCACCGGTGGTGCTGAAGCCCCAGGCGATCACCGGGTCGCGCAGCGCATAGGCCTCTTCGGTGTAGCGCCGGACCCAGGCCTCCGGAAAGCTCTGATGGCTGATCAGCGGCAGGGCGAAGCGGATATGCAGGGCAAAGAAGGCCCCGCCCGGCGCGCGTGCTTCGAGGTCCTGGATATGGCTGTCGATATCGACTTTCGGGGACATGCCGGTCCTTGGTCTGCTGGCTCCCTACCGGGATAGCCCCTCAGACGCCGTATGCCAAAGCTCTAACGTATTGACGCAGCGACCATAATCAAAAACGCCCCACCCTTTCGGGTGGGGCGCTATGCCTTGGTACTGGGGAGCCTATCACTCCGCAGCGGCGTCCTCGGCTTCGAGCCGGGCGCGGTCGGCGGCGCCCTTGGCGTCGACGTCGCGGTCGACGAACTCGATGATTGCCATCGGCGCCATGTCACCATAGCGGAAGCCGGCCTTCAGCACGCGGACATAGCCGCCCTGACGGTCGGCGTAGCGCGGCCCGAGGATGTCGAACAGCTTGGCGACGTAGGCGTCCTGCTTGAGCTGGGCCGCGGCCTGGCGGCGGGCATGCAGGTCGCCGCGCTTGCCGAGAGTCACGAGCTTCTCGATCACACGGCGCAGGTCTTTCGCCTTGGGCAGCGTGGTCTTGATCTGCTCGTGCTCGATCAGCGAGCCGGCGAGGTTCGCGAACATCGCCTTGCGGTGCTCGTGGGTACGGTTCAGGCGGCGGTAGCCACTTCCATGACGCATTGGGTGTCTCCTATAGCGTTTTGCTTTGTCCGGCAGCCGATGCGTGTCGGCCGCTCTCCTTGGGGCGGGATGCCCGGGTCGTGTCGGGGGCGGTCACCCGCCCCCGAAGATCGATCAGAACTGGTCTTCGAACTTCTTAGCCAGGTCTTCGATGTTGTCCGGCGGCCAGTCCTCGACGTCCATGCCGAGATGCAGGCCCATGCCCGAAAGCACTTCCTTGATCTCGTTGAGCGACTTGCGGCCGAAGTTCGGGGTGCGGAGCATCTCGGCTTCGGTCTTCTGGATCAGGTCGCCGATATAGACGATGTTGTCGTTCTTCAGGCAGTTCGCCGAACGCACCGACAGCTCGAGCTCGTCGACCTTCTTCAGCAGCAGCGGGTTGAACTCGAGACCATCGTCGAGCGCGCCGGCCGAGGCCGATTCCGGCTCGTCGAAGTTCACGAAGATCGACAGCTGGTCCTGCAGGATGCGCGCGGCGTAGGCCACGGCGTCGTCCGGGGTCAGCGAACCGTCGGTCTCGACCTTCATGGTCAGCTTGTCATAGTCGAGCACCTGACCCTCACGGGTCGGCTGCACGTCGTAGGACACCTTCTTGACCGGCGAGTAGATCGCGTCGATGGCGATCATGCCGATCGGCGCGTCCTCGGGCTTGTTGCGGTCGGCCGCGACATAGCCCTTACCGGTGTTGACGGTCAACTCCATGTAGAGGTTGGCGCCATCGTCGAGGTGGCAGATCACGTGATCCTTGTTGAGGATCTCGATGCCCGCGCTCTCGGAGATGTCACCGGCGGTGACGACGCCGGGGCCGGTCGCCTGGACGGAAAGCCGCTTCGGGCCCTCGACTTCCATGCGGATCGCGACGCCCTTGAGGTTCAGCACCACGTCGGTCACGTCTTCACGGACGCCCGAGATCGAGGAGAACTCGTGCAGCACGTTGTCGATCTGGACGGAGGTGATGGCCGCACCTTGGAGCGACGACATCAGCACGCGGCGCAGCGCGTTGCCCAGCGTCAGGCCGAAGCCGCGCTCGAGCGGCTCGGCGACCACGGTGGCCTGCCGCGCCGGATCGTTGCCCGGCTTGACGTCGAGCTGCGTCGGCTTGATCAGCTCGGCCCAATTCTTGTGGATCATGCGTCCCTCCATTCCTGTCCGTGCTCCATGGTCCCGAAGAGCCGGACGCCCGAGGTTTCAAAATGACGGTTCGGGGCCGCGCAGACAGGCGCGGCCCCGAACAGGTAGTGCTGGCTCAGACGCGGCGGCGCTTCGGCGGGCGGCAGCCGTTGTGGGCGATCGGCGTCACGTCGCGGATCGACGTGATGTTGAAGCCGACGGCAGCCAGGGCGCGCAGCGCGCTCTCGCGGCCCGAACCGGGGCCCTGCACTTCGACTTCCAGCGTCTTCACGCCGTGTTCCTGCGCCTTGCGGCCCGCGTCTTCGGCGGCGAGCTGGGCGGCGTAGGGGGTCGACTTGCGCGAGCCCTTGAAGCCCATGGTGCCGGCGGACGACCAGGAGATCGCGTTGCCCTGCACGTCCGAGATCAGGATCTTGGTGTTGTTGAACGAGCTGTTCACATGCGCCACGCCTGCGGCGATGTTCTTGGAGACCTTCTTCTTGCCTCCGCGACGGGTATCACGTGCCATGGATGCGTCCCCTTATTTCTTCTTGCCGGCAATGGCCTTCGCGGGGCCTTTGCGGGTGCGAGCGTTGGTGTGGGTACGCTGGCCGCGGACCGGCAGGTTGCGACGGTGGCGCAGGCCACGGTAGCAGCCGAGATCCATAAGGCGCTTGATGTTCATCGTGGTCTCGCGACGCAGGTCGCCTTCCACGGTGAGGTTGGCGTCGATGTGCTCGCGGATCGCCAGGACCTCGGCGTCGGAGAGATCGTTGACCCGACGGGTCACGTCGATGCCGACGGCTTCGCAGATCTGGCGGGCGGTGCTGTCACCGATACCGGTGATGTAGGTGAGGGCGATCGGAACCCGCTTCGCGGTCGGGATGTTCACGCCGGCAATACGTGCCACGTTTAGCGTCCTTTCGTTGCGGCTCCGTGATGCCGGAGCCTTTTTTCACAACTGAGGCCCGGAAGATCCGGGCCGCATCCTGCGAGGTGATCCGCGCGGGCGGCGGGAGCGACCCGTGTACGCGCGCGAAATGATTCCCTTTCGGGATGGGGCTGTCTATGGGCGGATCGGCGGAGGGTCAAGCCCCCCGGCCGTTCCGCCCGGACGCCGCGCTCAGGCGTCCTGAGTCTGGCTGCCCAGCAGTCCGGAGATCTCGGCGGCGACCGCCTCGATCGCGGCCAGACCGTTGACGCTCTCGAGCTGACCCTTGGCATGGTAATAGCCGATCAGCGGCGAGGTCTGCTTGTAGTAAGCCAGCAGCCGGGTGCGCAGCGCGTCCTCGTTGTCGTCGGCGCGACGCTTGATCTCGGTCGAGCCGCAATTGACGCACTTGCCATCGGCGGGCACCGGGCGGGTCACGTCGTGATAGACCTCGCCGCAATTGCCGCAGGTCGACCGGCCGGTGATCCGCGCGACCAGCACCTCGTCATCGACCCGCATCTCGATCACGTGGTCGAGCGACTGGCCCAGCTCCGACAGCAGCGCGCCGAGCGCGTCGGCCTGCGCCAGGGTGCGCGGGAAGCCGTCGAAGATGTAGCCGCCATGCGCCGCGCCGGAGGTCAGCTTCTCGCGGATCAGGCCGATGACGATCTCGTCGGTGACCAGCTCGCCGCGATCCATCACGGCGGCGACCCGCTGCCCCATCTCGGTGCCGGAGGAGCGGGCCTCGCGCAGCATGTCGCCGGTGGAGAGCTGGACCATGCCACGCTCTTCGACCAGCCGCTTGGCCTGCGTGCCTTTGCCCGCGCCCGGCGGCCCCAGAAGAATGATGTTGGTCATCGACGTGCAGGCCCCCTCGCCTTGGTCTTGTTCGTCTTGCCGGCGCGTCTCCCGCGCAGTTGCGACTTCTCGATCAGCCCTTCGTACTGATGGGCCAGAAGATGGCTCTGCACCTGTTGGATGGTGTCCATCCCGACCGAAACGATGATCAGGATCGAGGTGCCGCCGAAGTAGAACGGGATCGCCAACTGGCTGCGCAGGATCTCGGGCAGCAGCGCCACCAGCGCCAGATAGGCCGAGCCCAGCACCAGGATGCGGTTGAGGACGTATTCGAGATACTCCGAGGTCCGCTTGCCGGGACGGATGCCGGGGATGAAGCCGTTCTGGTTCTTCAGGTTGTCGGCCACGTCATCGGTCTTGAACGCCACTTCCCGGGTATAGAAGTAGGTGAAGAAGATGATCATGCCGGCGAAGAAGATCAGGTAGAGCGGCTGGCCCGGCCCGAAATAGGCGAGGATCGTCGACATGATCGGACCGGTCGAGCCGCCCGAGAAGGTCGACAGCGTGGTCGGCAGCAGCAGCAGCGCCGAGGCGAAGATCGCGGGGATCACGCCGGCCGGGTTGACCTTGATCGGCAGGTGCGAGGAGCCGCCGTCATAGACCTTCATGCCGACCTGGCGGCGCGGGTACTGGATGTGGATCTTCCGGAGACTGCGCTCCATGAACACCACGAAGGTCAGCACCCCGATCACCATCGCGATCACCAGCAGGATCACCGCCGGGCTGATCGCGCCCGAACGGCCTTGGCTCAGGAACTGCGCCAGCGCGGCCGGGATCTCGGCGATGATGCCGACGAAGATAATCAGCGAGATGCCGTTGCCGATGCCGCGGGCGGTGATCTGCTCGCCCAGCCACATCAGGAACATGGTGCCACCCACCAAGGTGATCATCGTCGAGGCGCGGAAGAACAGGCCCGGATCGGTGACCAGGTCGCCAGCCTCGAGGCTGACGGCGAGGCCGTAGGCCTGGAAGGTCGCCAGCACCACGGTGAAGTAGCGGGTGTACTGGTTGATCTTCTTGCGGCCCTGCTCGCCCTCTTTCTTGAGCTGCTTCAGCGGCTCGTACATCGAGGCCATGAGCTGCACGATGATCGAGGCGGAGATGTAGGGCATGATGCCGAGGGCGAAGATGCCCATGCGCGACAGCGCGCCGCCGGTGAACATCGACAGGATGCCGCCGATGCCGGAGGCCGCGCTCTCCATGAAGTTGCGCAGCGCGGCGCCATCGATCCCGGGAACCGGGATGAAGGTGCCGAGCCGGTAGACGATCAGGAGACCGATCGTGAAGAGGATCCGCTGACGGAGCTCGGTGGCCTTGCCGAAGGCCCCCCAGCTCATGTTGGCGGCCATCTGTTCTGCTGCTGATGCCATCGGGGCTCTCTTGTCATGTCAGCGCCGCCAAACCGGGATCTTCCGGTCGGCGGCGCGGGAACAGTCGGTGACGGGGGCGGGGAGCGCAAGGCCCCCCGGCCACCGATTATTCGGCGGCGGCCGCCGGGGCGGTGACGGTGAGCTTGCCACCGGCCTTCTCGACCGCCTCGATCGCGCCCTTGGAGGCGCCGGTCACGGCGATGTTGGCCTTGGCGGTGAACTCGCCCTTGGACAGCACGCGGATGCCGTCACGCTTGCGACGGACCAGGCCCGACGCGATCAGCGCGTCCTCGGTGATGTCCTGAGCGGCGTCGATCTTGCCGGCGTCGATGAACTTCTGGATAAGGCCGAGGTTCACGACAGCGTATTCGCGGCGGTTCGGCTTGTTGAAGCCGCGCTTGGGCAGACGCTGGTAGAGCGGCATCTGGCCGCCCTCGTAGCCCTTGATGGCCACGCCCGAACGGGATTTCTGACCCTTGATACCACGGCCACCCATCTTGCCGGTGCCGGAGCCCGGACCACGGCCGACGCGCTTGGCTTTCTTGGTCGCGCCCGGATTGTCGCGCAGTTCGTTGAGTTTCATGTCGCTTCTCCTTGTGCCGGAACTGCCCCCCAGCGACGGAACGGGCAAACGCGGCTTTTATGTACGGATTCGGGACCCGCGATCGGGCCACCGGCGGCGTATACGACCGCCTGCGCCGAGTTTCAAGCGTCCTACCTCACGGCAGGAGAACGACGCCCCCCGACATGAGTAGGATCAGGCCGGTGATCCGCCCCAGTGCCGGGCCGCGCGGCGCCAGCTTCTCGACCAGTACCAGCAGCGCCAGCCCGGCGATCCAGAGGGGGTTCATCACGCCGCCCACGAAGAGAAGCGCCATCAGCGCCCAGCAGCAGCCAAGACAATAGCCGCCATGGCCCATCCCGATCGCCAACGCGCCGCGCCAGCCACGGCCCCGGTGGCGGATGAGCCAGTCCACCGGCGAGCGGCAGTGCCGCAGGCAGGCGCGTTTCGCCGGGGTGAACTGCCACGCCCCGGCGGCCAGCAGCAGCCCGCCGCTCAGCACCCCGCTCGCGCTCGCCATGCCGGAACCGATCCAGCGAACCTCGGCCAGCGCCGCCTGCGCCACCACCGCCGCGAGGCTGAAGCCGAGCCAGGCCAGCAGGTAGCCCGCGACGAACACCGCCGTGGCGGAGAACGGGGCGCGACCGGTCGCGCGGCGGTTCAGCGCGGCGGCGAGCAGGATCACCGGCACGGCCGATGGCAGCATCATCGCCACCATCATCACCCACCACATCGCGAGCATCAGCGCGCCATGCGACAGGCTCCACCCCATGGCTGCGGAGCCGGGGCTTTCACCCGGGGCCGGAGCCAGGCCTCCAAGCGGCGGCGCTATGCTTGCACCCGCCAGCGTATAGACCCAAGCCAGCGCGCAGACCGCGGCCAGCAGGGCGCCGCAGATCAGCCGGTCGCGCCTGAGCAGGGGCACGAGGCGGTCCGCTGCGGCCTCAGCCATGCACGACACCCTCTCCATTGTGGTGCAGCCGGTTGAATTGGCCGTAGCTGTCGGTCAGGTCGAGCGAGATGGCGCTGTCGGTGCCGCTGCGCGAGGTGGCGCTGCCGATCTCGGCGGTCTCGAACTCGATGCCGCCGGGTATCTGGATTCGCACCCGGTGCTCGCCATCGGAATGCGGCGGCATGATCGGCCGCCCCTCCCCGGTCAGCACACCGGGGATGGAGGCCCGCGCCCGTCGCGCATCGATGTCGAGTTCGAGTTCGATCGGACGGTACAGCGTCGGGTGCACCACGTCGGACATCGCCCGGAACACCCACCAATGCGTCGCGGCCTCGGCGGTCTCGCCGCCGTGGAGCACCCGCTCCAGCGCCGCGCGCTGATCCGCATCGGCGCGCTCGTCGATCACCGCCTGCAATTCCCCGCGACCTTCGAAGATCGGTCCGGGCCAGGCGTAGAGCAGCGCGACCAAGAGCCCGTCGAGCCGGGTCTCGGCAAAATGGCCGCGCTCGATCCGCAGCACCTCGAAGCCCCGGCAATGGCCGTGCGTCGGAAGATCCTCGAACTGGCAGGGACATCCATAGGCGCAATTGCAGTTACCGAAGGACTCCCCCTCGATGGACCAGTCGATCATGGCCCCCTCCCCGTTGCGGAAGCCGCCCTGCGCGGGGCGGCGGGACACGGGCCGAGACGGGGCGGCGCAACTCGGGATCAGTTCCGGACAGGACGTCCGCCATTGCCGCGACCTCGCCGCATCATAGCAGCCCCGCCCGAGTCGCGGGAGGGTGGAGGGACGGGCCGCATGCGAAAGGGGCGCCGCGGTTTCCCGCGACGCCCCTTCCATCTGCGCCGAGCCGGTGGCTCAGGCCTTTTCTTCGATGATCTGCACGAGGTGCGGGATCGAATTCACCATGCCGCGGACCGAGGGGGTGTCCTCGAGCTCGCGGGTGCGGTGCATCTTGTTGAGCCCCAGACCCTTCAGCGTCGCGCGCTGGATGGCGGGGCGGCGGATCGGCGAGCCGATCTGCTTGACGACGATGGTTGCCATGTCCGCTCTCCTCAGGCTTCGGCGACTTCGGCGCCGGCCTCTTCGGGCTTGCGCAGAATGTCGGCGACCTTCTTGCCGCGACGCTGGGCGACCGCACGCGGCGACTGCTCGGCGCGGAGGCCGTCCAGCGTCGCGCGGATCATGTTGTACGGGTTCTGCGAGCCGAGCGACTTGGACACGACGTCCTGCAGGCCCAGCATCTCGAACACCGCACGCATCGGGCCGCCGGCGATGATACCGGTACCCGCCGGAGCGGCACGCATCACGACGCGGCCGGCGCCGTGGCGACCTTCCATGTCGTGGTGCAGGGTCCGACCCTCGCGCAGCGGCACGCGGATCAGGTTGCGACGCGCCTGCTCGGTGGCCTTGCGGATGGCCTCGGGGACCTCCTTGGCCTTGCCCTTGCCGAAGCCGACGCGGCCCTTCTGGTCCCCGACGACGACGAGCGCCGCGAAGCCGAAGCGCTTGCCGCCCTTGACGGTCTTCGAGACCCGGTTGATCGCCACGAGACGATCGGCGAATTCCGGGTTCTCGTCGCGGTCGCGGCGACGGTTGTCACGTTCTGCCATGTTACGTCTCCTCAGATCTTCAGGCCGGCGTCACGGGCCGCGTCAGCGAGCGCCTTGACCTTGCCGTGGAACAGGAAGCCGCCGCGATCGAAATAGGCTTCGGTCACGCCGGCCTTCTTCGCACGCTCCGCGATCGCCGCACCGACCTTGGCGGCCGCCTCGACGTTGTTCTTCCCGACGATGCCCAGATCCTTCTCGAGCGAGGAGGCCGAGGCGAGAGTGACGCCGTTGACGTCGTCGATCAGCTGCACGCTGATGTTCTTGTTGCTGCGGTGCACGCTGAGGCGCGGACGCCCGGCGTTGACCTTGCGCAGCTTGCTCCGGACGCGCTGACGGCGCTTCAGGAACAGATCCCGTTTGCTGTTTGCCATTTTTTCGCGTCCTTACTTCTTCTTGCCTTCCTTGCGGAAGATGAACTCGCCCTTGTAGCGGATGCCCTTGCCCTTATAGGGCTCAGGAGCGCGCCACTCGCGGATGTTGGCCGCGACTTGACCGACGAGCTGCTGATCGATGCCCTCGACCACGATCTCGGTCTGCTTGGGCGCCGTAACCGTGACGCCCTGGGGCACCTCGAAGTTCACGTCGTGGCTGTAGCCGAGCGCCAGCTTCAGGGTGTTGCCCTGCATCTGGGCACGGTAGCCGACGCCCTGGATCTCGAGCTCTTTCTTGAAGCCCTCGGAGACACCAGTGACGAGGTTCTGAACCATCGAGCGGGACATGCCCCACTGCTGGCGCGAACGCTTCGACAGGCCGCGCGGGGTGACGCTGATCGCGCCATCCTCGAGCTTGAGTGTGACGTCATCGGTGGCGGTGAAGCTGCGGGTGCCCTTGGGCCCCTTCACTTCGACCGTCTGGCCGGAGACGTTGGCGGTCACGCCGCTGGGCAGGGCGACCGGGCGTTTGCCGATACGAGACATTCCGGACCCTCCTTAGAATACGGTGCAGAGCACTTCGCCGCCGACATTGGCAGCGCGCGCGTTGGCATCCGACATCACGCCGCGGGGCGTGGAGACGATCGAGACGCCCAGACCCTGGCGCGGTGCCGGCAGGTCCTTGACGCTCATGTAGACGCGACGGCCCGGCTTGGAGACGCGCTTGAGCTCGCGGATCACCGGGGCGCCCTCGTAGTAGCGCAGGCTGATCTCGAGCGCCGGGTGGCCGTCCTTGCCGGTCACCTTCTCGTAGCCGCGGATGTAGCCCTCGTCCGCGAGGACATCGAGCACCCAGGCGCGGAGCTTGGAGGCGGGGGTGAGGACGGTGGACTTGTGACGCATCTGCGCGTTGCGGATGCGGGTCAGCATATCACCGATGGGATCGTTCATCTGTGGACCCTCCTTACCAGCTCGACTTGACCATGCCGGGGATTTCCCCGTTCGAGCCGAGCTCGCGCAGCATGATCCGGCTGAGTTTCAGCTTGCGGTAATAGGCGTGCGGACGCCCCGTCAGCTGGCAGCGGTTGTGAAGACGCGTGGGCGAGCTGTTGCGCGGCAGTTGCGCGAGCTTCAGGTTCGCCTTGAAGCGCTCTTCCACGGGCTTGTCTTTGTCGTTCGCGATCGCCTTGAGCTCGGCGCGCTTGGCGGCATACTGCGCCACCAGACGCTCGCGCTTCTTCTCGCGTTCGATCATGGATTTCTTGGCCATATCTCTCTTTCCTCCCGCGGATCAGCTGTTGAACGGCATGTTGAAATGCTTCAACAGCGCCTTCGCTTCCGCGTCGGTCTTCGCGGTGGTGCAGATGATGATGTCCATGCCCCAGACCTCATCGACCTTGTCGAAGTTGATCTCCGGGAACACGATGTGCTCCTTCAGGCCCATGGCGTAGTTGCCACGGCCGTCGAAGCTCTTGCCGGGGACGCCGCGGAAGTCGCGGATCCGGGGCATCGCCACGGTGATCAGGCGGTCGAGGAATTCATACATCCGGTCGCCACGCAGGGTCACCTTCGCACCGAGCGGCATGTCCTCGCGGACGCGGAAGCCGGCGATCGACTTCTTGGCCTTGGTGACGACGGCGCGCTGACCGGCGATGGTCGAAAGATCGTCCTGGGCGGACTTGGCTTTCTTGGAATCGCGGACGGCCTCGGCCCCGGCGCCGATGTTCAGGACGATCTTGTCCAGGCGCGGGATCTGCATGTCGTTCTTGTAGCCGAACTCTTCCTTGAGCTTGGCCTTGATCTCGCTGGCGAAGGTCGCCTTGAGACGCGGGGTATAGTTCGCGGTATCGAGCATCAGATCACGTCCCCGGTGGTTTTGGCGAAACGCACCTTCTTGCCGTCTTCCTCGCGGAAGCCGACGCGGGCCGGTTTGCCGTTGGCATCGACGATGGCCAGGTTCGACAGCTGGATCGGCATCGCCTTCGGCTGACGGCCACCCTGGTCGGTCTGGCTCTGCTTGACGTGGCGGATCGCGACGTTGATCCCCTCGACCACGGCCTTGCCGGCCTTGGGGTCGACGGACTGGATCTCGCCGGTCTTGCCCTTGTCCTTGCCGGTCAGGACGACGACCTTGTCACCTTTGCGGAGTTTGGCAGCCATTACAGCACCTCCGGCGCGAGCGAGATGATCTTCATGAAGTTCTTCGCGCGCAGCTCGCGAACCACCGGCCCGAAGATACGGGTGCCGACCGGCTCGTTGTTGTTGTTGAGAATGACGGCCGCGTTGCGGTCGAAGCGGATCGAGGTGCCGTCTTCGCGACGAACTTCCTTGGCGGTGCGCACGACGACGGCCTTGCGGACGTCACCTTTCTTCACGCGGCCACGGGGGATCGCTTCCTTGACGGACACCACGATGATGTCGCCGACCGACGCATACCGGCGGTGCGAACCGCCGAGGACCTTGATGCACTGCACCCGGCGTGCGCCGGAGTTGTCAGCGACATCCAGATTGGTCTGCATCTGGATCATGGGTTTCTCCCGACCTTTGGGGGGCTCGCAATGGCCTTCTCCCCAGGGTTTCGTTCAAGCTGAGGGTGGGCGCCTTACTCGGCGATCACTTCCCAGCGCTTGGTCTTGGATTTCGGCGCGCATTCCTGAATGCGGACGATGTCGCCCACATTGAAGGTGTTTGCCTCGTCGTGAGCCCGGTACTTCTTGGACTTACGGATCGTCTTCTTCAGAACCGGATGGGTAAACCGGCGCTCGACCGAAACGGTGACGGTCTGGGCGTTCTGGTTCGAGGTCACGACGCCTTGCAGGATGCGTTTGGGCATGGGCTCAGGCCTCCGTGCCGGCGGCCGCGGCCGCCTTCTGGTTCAGGATGGTGTTGATGCGGGCGACGTCACGACGGACGCTGCGCATCCGCGCGGTGTTCTCGAGCTGACCGGTGGCCTGCTGGAAGCGCAGGTTGAACGCTTCCTTCTTGAGAGCGACGAGCTGCTCGCGCAGCTGGTCGGGGGTCTTGTCGTTGAGTTCCTTGGCAGCGAGCGCCATGGGCTGTCCTTTCCACATCACCGGAAGGCCCCTGTCATCAGTGAAAGGGTCACCCTGATTCCGGTGGACTAGGTGAATGAGCGCTGTCCCTAGACGGAATGGGCCGGGGATGCAAACCCTTTCTCGGAAAGCGCGCCAACGCGGGGCGACGCGGCTTTCCGGCGGATACGAAAAAGCCCCCGCCGATCGCTCGGCGGGGGCCTCTTGGTGCGGTCGGGGCCCGAGGGCCCCTGCCCTTACCAGTCCTCGCGGACCACTGTGCGGGTCTTGATCGGCAGCTTCATCGCGGCAAGGCGAAGAGCTTCGCGGGCGATTTCCTCGCTCACGCCGTCGATCTCGAACATCACGCGGCCCGGCTTGACCTTGGCGGCCCAGAAATCGACCGAGCCCTTACCCTTACCCATCCGGACTTCGGTGGGCTTGGAGGTCACGGGCGTGTCCGGGAAAATCCGGATCCAGACCCGGCCCTGACGCTTCATGTGACGGGTCAGGGCACGACGGGCGGCCTCGATCTGACGCGCGGTGATGCGCTCGGGCTGCACGGCCTTCAGGCCGTAGGAACCGAAGTCCAGGTTGAAGCCACCCTTGGCCTCACCGTGGATGCGGCCCTTGTGCTGCTTGCGGAACTTCGTGCGCTTCGGTTGAAGCATGTGTCAGCCCTCCCTTACCGGCGGCCGCCGGCGCCGCGGGGCACAGGGCCCTCCTGCAGCTCGGCCTGTTTGCGGTCACGCGCCTGCGGATCATGTTCCATGATCTCGCCTTTGAAGATCCAGACCTTGATCCCGATGATGCCATAGGGGGTCTCGGCTTCGGACAGCGCATAGTCGATGTCGGCGCGCAGCGTGTGCAGCGGCACGCGGCCCTCGCGGTACCATTCGGTCCGCGCGATCTCGGCACCGCCGAGGCGGCCCGCGACGTTGACGCGGATGCCGAGGGCACCCATGCGCATCGCGTTCTGCACGGCGCGCTTCATGGCGCGACGGAACGACACCCGGCGTTCGAGCTGCTGGGCGATGGACTCGCCGACCAGAGCGGCGTCGAGCTCGGGCTTGCGGACCTCGACGATGTTCAGGTGCAGCTCGGACTTGGTGAGGTTCGACAGCTTCTTGCGAAGCACCTCGATGTCCGCACCCTTCTTGCCGATGATCACGCCCGGACGGGCGGCGTGGATCGTCACCCGGCACTTGCGGTGCGGGCGCTCGATGATCACGCGGCTGATGCCGGCCTGCTTGGCTTCCTTCTTGACGAAGTCCTTGATCGCAAGGTCCTCGAGCAGGAGATCGCCGTAGTCTTTCGTGTCGGCGTACCAGCGGCTGTCCCAGGTCCGGTTGACCTGGAGCCGCATGCCGACGGGGTTGACCTTGTTACCCATTAGGCTTGCTCCTCGACCTGACGGACCTTGATGGTGAGTTCCGAGAACGGCTTGACGATCTTGCCGAACCGGCCACGGGCCCGCGGGCGGCCGCGCTTCATGATCAGGTTCTTGCCGACCCAGGCCTCGGCGACGACCAGTTCGTCGACGTCGAGGTTGTGGTTGTTCTCGGCGTTCGCGATCGCGGATTGCAGGCACTTCTTGACGTCGCCGGCGATGCGCTTCTTCGAGAAGGTCAGGTCCGAAAGGGCCTTCTCCACCTTCTTGCCACGGATCATCGCGGCAACGAGGTTGAGCTTCTGCGGGCTGGTGCGCAGCATCCGGGTCTTGGCCATCGCCTCGTTGTCGGCGACGCGGCGGGGATTCTTGTCCTTGCTCATGGCTTACTTCCGCTTCGCTTTCTTGTCGGCGGCGTGACCGTGATAGGTGCGGGTCGGCGAGTACTCACCGAACTTCTGACCGATCATGTCTTCGCTGACGTTGACGGGAACGTGCTTGTGACCGTTGTACACGCCGAAGGTCAGTCCCACGAACTGGGGCAGGATCGTCGAACGGCGCGACCAGATCTTGATCACTTCGTTGCGGCCGGACTCGCGCGACGCTTCGGCTTTCTTAAGCACGTAAGCATCGACGAAAGGGCCTTTCCAAACAGAACGAGCCATGTGTTAACGGCCTTTCTTGCGAGCGTGGCGCGAACGAAGGATGAGCTTCGACGACGCCTTGTTCTTGTTGCGGGTGCGGGCACCCTTGGTCGGCTTGCCCCACGGGGTCACCGGGTGACGACCGCCCGAGGTCCGGCCTTCACCACCACCATGCGGGTGGTCGATCGGGTTCATCGCGACGCCGCGGACGGCGGGACGCTTGCCGAAGTGGCGGTTGCGACCGGCCTTGCCGAGGTTCTGGTTCGAGTGGTCGGCGTTCGACACCGCGCCCACCGTCGCCATGCACTCCTGGCGCACGAGCCGGAGCTCGCCCGAGGAGAGGCGGATCTGAGCGTAGCCGCCGTCACGACCCACGAACTGGGCATAAGTGCCCGCCGAACGCGCGATCTGGCCGCCCTTGCCGGGCTTCATCTCGATGTTGTGGACGATCGTGCCGATCGGCATGCCCGAGAAGGGCATCGCGTTGCCGGGCTTGATGTCGACCTTGGCGCCAGCGACGACCTTGTCACCGATCGAGACGCGCTGCGGCGCCAGGATGTAGGCCTGCTCGCCGTCTTCGTACTGGATCAGCGCGATGAAGGCGGTGCGGTTGGGGTCGTATTCGATGCGGGCGATGACGGCCTGCATGTCGAACTTGTTGCGCTTGAAATCGACGATCCGGTAGAGGCGCTTGGCGCCACCACCACGACGACGCATCGTGATCCGTCCGGTGTTGTTCCGGCCGCCCGACTTGGTCAGACCCTCGGTGAGGGCCTTGACGGGGCGTCCTTTCCAAAGCTCCGAACGGTCGATCAGCACCAGCCCGCGCTGGCCCGGCGTCGTCGGCTTGTACGACTTGAGTGCCATGCTTTGTGTCTTCCGTTGCTTTGCGGGCCCAGGGCCCGGTCGTTGAAGGGCCCCGAAGGTCCCCTGTGATGAAGGGCCCCGAAGGTCCCCGGCTGTCAAAAGGAGCGGCCCCGGACGAATCCGGGGCCGCGCCGATGGGGTCTGCTATTAGAGACCGGTCGAGACGTCAATGCTGTTGCCCTCTTCGAGGGTAACATAGGCCTTCTTGACGTCCTTGCGGGTGCCGAGCGTGCCGCGGAACCGCTTGACCTTGCCCTTGGTGACGACGGTGTTGACCGCCTTCACCTTGACCTGGAACAGCGCCTCGACGGCTTCCTTGATCTGCGGCTTGTTGGCGTCGATCGCCACCTCGAAGACCACCGCGTTGGCCTCGGAGGCCAAGGTCGCCTTCTCGGTGATGACCGGCTTGCGGATCACGTCGTAATGTTCGGGTTTCGCGCTCATTTCAGGCGAGCCTCCAGAGCTTCGACAGCCGCCTTGGTGAGCACGAGCGTGTCACTGCGGAGGATGTCGTAGACGTTGGCGCCCATCGAGGGGAGCACGTCCAGGTTGGCGATGTTGCGCGCGGCCTGGGCGAAGCCCTCGTTGATCGCCGCGGCGTCGATGACCAGTGCCCGCTTCCAGCCGAGGTTGGCGACCTGCTTGGCGAGCACCGAGGTCTTGCCCTCGGTCTCGATGCTGTCGAGAACCACCAGCTCACCGGCCTTCGCCTTCGCCGAGAGGGCGTGCTTGAGGCCGAGCTTGCGGAACTTCTTGGTCAGGTCGTGCTCGTGGCTGCGCGGCGTCGGGCCCTTGTAGGTGCCACCGTGACGGAAGATCGGCGCGCCCTTGGAACCGTGACGTGCGCCACCGGTGCCCTTCTGGCGGTAGATCTTCTTGGTCGAGTAGCTGACCTCGGAGCGGCCCAGCGTCGAGTGCGTGCCCTGCTGGGTACGCGCACGCTGCCAGCGCACGACGCGGTGCAGGATGTCGGCGCGCGGCTCGAGACCGAAGATCGCGTCGTCGAGATCGACGGAACCGGCGGAGCCGCCGTCCAGCTTGATCGCATCAGCCTTCATTGTTCTCACCCTCATCAGCGGTGTCGATCGCGGCCTGCTCGGCCTCGGCAGCAGCCTTGGCGGCGGCTTCCTCCTCGGCGGCGGCCTGTGCCGCAGCTTCGTCGGCGAGACGCTTGGCTTCGTCGGCATGGCTACGCAGGCCGGCGGGGAACACAACGTTCTCGCCGGTCGGCTTCTTCACGGCGTCCTTGACCGTAACCCAGCCGCCCTTGCCACCCGGCACGGCGCCCTTGACCATGATCAGGCCACGGTCGGCGTCGGTCTTGATGACCTGTAGGTTCTGGGTGGTCACGCGGGCGGCACCCATGTGGCCAGCCATCTTCTTGCCCTTGAACACCTTGCCCGGGTCCTGACACTGGCCGGTCGAACCGTGGCTACGGTGCGACACGGACACGCCGTGGGACGCGCGCAGACCGCCGAAGTTGTGACGCTTCATCGCACCGGCAAAACCTTTACCGATGGAGACGCCCGACACGTCGACGTACTGGCCTTCGAAGTAGTGCGCGGCGATGATCTCCTCGCCCACTTCGATCAGGTTCTCGGGCGAGACGCGGAACTCGGCAACCTTGCGCTTGGGCTCGACCTTGGCGGCGGCGAAGTGGCCGCGCATCGGCGCGCTCACGCGCTTGGCCTTGGCGGTGCCGGCACCGAGCTGAACGGCGGTGTAGCCGTCACGCTCGACCGTGCGCTGCGCCACGACCTGCAGGTTGTCGAGTTGCAGCACGGTCACGGGGACCTGCTTGCCGTCCTCGAGGAACAGGCGGGTCATACCCACCTTCTTGGCGATGATTCCGGAACGCAACATCGTTACCCCCTCAGACCTTGATCTCGACGTCGACGCCGGCAGCCAGGTCGAGCTTCATCAGCGCGTCCACGGTCTGCGGGGTCGGGTCGACGATGTCCAGGAGCCGCTTGTGGGTGCGGATCTCGAACTGGTCGCGCGACTTCTTGTCGATGTGGGGTCCACGCAGAACGGTGAACTTCTCGATCTTGTTCGGCAGCGGGATCGGCCCGCGGACCGAGGCGCCGGTGCGCTTGGCGGTGCTGACGATCTCCGCGGTGCTGGCGTCCAGCACGCGGTAATCGAAAGCCTTGAGCCGGATACGGATATTCTGGCTTTGGGCGGCCATGACATTCCCCTTCAAGGGTTCGGGTTGAGAGGTCGGCCGGGCGGGATTGCCGGTCCACATCGAACCCGTCGTAAAAGTGGTGCGGGGCGGGCGCGAAACCCGCCCCGCGGCGACGTCCCTGATGGGGCGTCCTTACTCGACGATCTTGGAGACCACGCCGGCGCCGACGGTGCGGCCGCCTTCGCGGATGGCGAAGCGCAGGCCGTCTTCCATGGCGATCGGGGCGATCAGCTCGACGTTGAACTTCAGGTTGT
>Ga0208794_1000139_pt1 | contig 66246 bp, 63 predicted proteins | sample 32_taG_FD_184106 | JGI IMG/M metagenome (GOLD analysis project Ga0208794, IMG submission 184106) | Marine viral communities from the Gulf of Mexico - 32_GoM_OMZ_CsCl metaG (SPAdes) (version 2) | ecosystem: Environmental > Aquatic > Marine > Oceanic | place: Atlantic Ocean: Gulf of Mexico... | reverse complement strand
CGTCGTCATCGCCGTCGTCGTCATCGCCGTCGTCGTCATCGCCGTCGTCGTCATCGCCGTCGTCGTCATCGCCGTCGTCGTCATCGCCGTCGTCGTCATCGCCGTCGTCGTCATCGCCGTCGTCGTCATCGCCGTCGTCGTCATCGCCGTCGTCGTCATCGCCGTCGTCGTCATCGCCGTCGTCGTCATCGCCGTCGTCGTCGCCATCCGGCTCCGGCTCCGGCTCCGGCTCCGGCTCTGGTTCAGGCTCGGGCTCTGGTTCAGGCTCGGGCTCTGGTTCAGGCTCCGGTTCGGGTTCGGGTTCGGGCTCCGGCTCCGGCTCCGGCAAAGGATCAGGTTCGCTCTCTTCCTGCGAAAGATCGGCCACGAATTCGTCGGTCACCGCCGCGATCTCACCCGAGACCAGGCCCTCGGTCGTGTCCTCCAGATCGGTCGGCTCGCTCGTGAACGGGGTCTCGATGACCGGTTGTTCAGAGGCAATTTCTCCCGCTGTCGCATTCGTGATCGCAACCGGCATTGTCGCGGCCGGGAGCGGTGCAGCCGGCGGAGGCGGTGTCCCATTATCACGCGCAGGTGAATCCAGGGTGCGCGTTTCATCGCCCATGATCGTCAGGCGGAACGGATCATCCGCGCCGACCATGGCCACTTCGCCCGGGGTCACGAGATCGCGCGCGCCACCATCGCCGGTCCACACTTCGACCGCGCCCTCGGTAACCTGCATGGAAGAACCCGTGCCATCGACCGTGATCGAAAAGCTGGTTCCCTTCACCACCGCGGCGAGGGTCGGCGTACGGACCCCGAAATGAGGATCGGGCTGCTTGCCGATATTGAAAATCGCGCTGCCCCAGTCCTGCACGATCTGGATTACCGAACGCTCCTCGGAAGGTTGTGGCACCTTGAGGCGTGTGTTGGGCCGGACGGTCACGAATTCACGTTCGCGCACGATAACGGCCGAACCGTTCGTCCCGGTTTCGATCGTGCCGCCGGCCGCGATCTTCGCGCCGCGACGCGCCGGCCTTTCACCGCTCTCGTCGCGAATGGCCACGCGACCGTCGGTTTCGCTGACCGTCCAGGCGACCTGTGCGTGGACGCTCGTGCTGGCGAGCAAGAGGGCGAGCGGAGCAGTTCTGAGGATTTTCCGAGTCAGCAAGATGGGTCTCCTATGAGCATCCCATCTCGCACCGCTGTGTTCCAATATGGCAATCAAACATGGTTAAACACATGGTAATTCAACCGAAAATTAATGCCTGGCATATTATTGTTGGTGCTTCATCCGGAGTGCCTTACGCGTGCGTTACCCATCTTCTCCCCACTTAGCGGCAGCGATCAGCCTGGCGTTTGCTCTGCCCGCGAATGCGCAGGAAACGCGCGCTCCGATCGATGAAGCCGCGGCTATCGACGCGAAGGAAAGAAGCGTCGCTCCGTCTCGCGAAACCCCATCCGCTACGCAAATCGAACCGCGCACCGACGACCGGCAAAGCCTTGGCCGCGGTATATACAATGTCGGGCCGATCTCGCTCGAAGGGTTGGTCGAATTGTCGGTCGTCGACTTCGTGGACATTATCGAGCGATACGCCGCGCGTGACCTGAACGGCGAGCAACTCAATACCCTCGCAAACGAAGTGGCAGCGCGCGCCCAGGCCAAGGGCTATGTGTTCGCGACCGCGATGATCGAGCCGCAATCGTTGCGTGCGGGTGTGCTTCGCGTCCGCGTCGACGAAGGCCGGATCGACCGGATCAGGATCGACGGTGATGACGATGCCGCCATCCGCAGCCAGCTTGCCCCGTTGCTGAACGGCCGCCCCGTGACGAAGGCACGGCTCGAACGGCACTTGCTGCTGGCAGACGATATTTCAGGCGTGCGGGTGCGCCGGGCATATTTCGAACGTGAAGCCGATCGGGGCGTCCTGGTTCTTGAAGCGCGGCGATCGCGCGCCAGCGGTGCCGTGGTGTTCGAGAATGACGGGACGGCGCCCGTAGGCCCCGAGCGGCTGCGTATCGATGCCGACTTCAACGGATTGCTCACGCCGACCGACGAGGTCGACATAACGCTGGCAACCACTCCCTTCGAACCGGGCGAACTGCAATATGCCAAGCTCAAATACGAAGCGGTGATCAGTTCGAGCGGCACACAAGCAGGCGTCGTCGTCTCGCATTCGAGAACCGATCCGGGCGCCTATCTCGCAGACGACGACGTTACCGGGCGTTCGACCCGATTGGGCATCGAGTTGCGCCACCCCTTCATAAGGCGCCGCAATTTCAGCCTGTGGGGCGAGGCCGAATTGCAGCTCCGGGATATCCGCCGCGAGCGCGACGGCGCACTCGACCGCCACGACCGTATTCCGGTTGTGCGGCTCGGCGCTTTCATGGCGGGCGCTGCCGCCGGCGGCCGCTATCGTGCACGGGTGACGTATTCACAGGGGCTGTCGGTCCTCGGCGCAACCGAGCTGGGCGATCCACTCGCCTCCCGCGACGATGCGTCCGCGGTGTTCAGCAGCCTTTATGCATGGGCGGATTGGGAGCGCGAACTGGGCTCGGGCTTCAGCATGGAGCTTGCCGCACGCGGACAGATCGCAAGTGCACCGCTGCTTTCGACCGAAGACCTCGGGCTTGGCGGCAACCGATTCTTGCGCGGCTACCCCTATAGCCAGCGTTCGGGCGACGAAGGCATCATGGGGTCGGGCGAGTTGCGCTATGATTGGGCGGACGCGCTCGGCCTGCTCGATAACATGCAGATCTATGCCTATGCCGATGGCGGATATGTCGGAAATATCGATAACGGACGGGGTACTGGCGAATTGTATTCGGCAGGTGGCGGGTTGAGGACCGACATCGTCAGCGGTCTCGATTTCGATGTTGAACTGGCTATGCCGCTGAGCGGCCCGCGTTATGACACGGATGACGACAATCCTCGCCTCAACTTGAAGTTGCGCAAGACCCTGTAGCCTTTCGTACCTGTGTAAAATCGGAACGCTGTCGTCGGATGATCTAATGACGCGTCGGCCTTCTCCCCTCGCCCCGACGCCTTGCCTACCCGCGTAATTGAGGGTGCGCCGGCTGCCCTAACTTCCAAGGCTAGCGCTGGGCAGGACTGTCGATCACGCCATTGGTTGTCGCCGGCATCACGGGCGTGAAGGCACCCGGCCCCTCATTTCCCTGTCTATGGCGTAAGCACGCTGTTAACCGTTCGTAAGCCATGTCGGTCGCGAAGAGGGAGGCAGGATTGTGAAGTTGCTGCGAAAGGAAGCTGCGTTCGTTCTGGTGCTGGCAGCGCTTTTCGGAATCCTTGCTTATACCGGCATTGCTCTCACGCGAGGAAACGAACGCATAGCGATGCTATGGCTGCCGAATGCGGTCGCGGCTGCATGGCTCATCTATAGCCGGACGCGCGCCGCGCCATTCTACATCTTGGGATGTCTGCTCGCGAACATCGCTGTCAATCGTCTTGTTGGCGACAATTGGAGCATCGCGCTGGGGCTTGCGATCGCGAATTCCGTCGAGATTGCCACCCTTGTTCTGCTGGTGCGCAAGGCGAAGGACGCAGCGCTCGATCTCGCCGAGGTCGACACCTATGCAGTGCTCATCCTCGCCTCTGTCGTCGCATCCTTCGCATCCGCAATTGTTGCAAGCGTGGTGCTTGCCGATACCGGTACCGGGTTCTCTTTGGCAGATGGGCAGCGATGGCTCATAGCAGATGCACTCAGCCTCATAATCATCCTGCCGGTCACGCTCGTGTTCCTGGGCGCGTGGCGCGAACGCAAGTCGCCGCAGGCCCGAGACCTGCTGGAATGGATGGTGATGGTGGGCTTGGTGACCATCGGCACGATGCTGATTTTTACGCAGACCACCTTCCCGTTCCTGTTCCTTACGTCCCCGCTGGTCTTGTTCGCCGCGTTCCGCACCGGCCTTGTCGGGACCGCCGTCGCAACGCTGCTCATCACGGCAATCTCGTCTGCCGCAACTGCCATCGGACTGGGGCCCATAGTTCTCGTCCGCGGGGGCTCGGAATTGCAGCTGGTGGCATACCAGGCATTCCTGGCCACGAATTTCGCGATCGGCTTTCCCGTCGCGGCACTCCTCGCGCAACGAAACCGCGACCGTTTGCGATTCCGTCTGGAGCGCGACGAGAAACAGGAAGTTCTCGATAACATTCGAGACGTCATATTTCGCGCCGATGCCAATGGTTGCTGGTCGAGCCTCAATCCCGCATGGGAAACCCTGACCGGCTACAAGATCGAGGAAAGCCTCGGCAAGCCGACGACCGCATTCCTGCATCCCGAAGATCTCGCGGCAACACATGTGATTTATCCCCGCATCGCCAGCGGCGACCTCGAAGAGGCTACTCTCCAGCAGCGGTTCTTCGACAAATCTGGCGAATGTCACTACATCGAAGTGGGCGTGAAGCGACTGAGCGGCACCGACGGGGCATTCCTCGGCACCATCGGAAACATCCGCGATATTTCGCTGGAGGTTAAGCAGGCGAACGAGCTGAAAGACAGCGAGGCGCGGTTCCGCCTGCTGGCCGAGTCTGCACCCGTCGGAATTTTCCGTGCAAATGCAGCTGGCGAACTGACCTACATCAATCCGGGATGGGCAGCGAAGGTCGGTATGACAGTCGAGCAAATGCTGGGCCGAGGTTGGCTGGATGCGGTGGCCGACCTTAAACCCTTGCAAGAAAATCCGCCGTTTCAAGACTTTGCTCCCGGCGATTTGCGCAAGCGCCTGATCCAATTCCACAGCGCCGATGGCGGCCATGTCTGGATGGAGACTTACAACTCCGCCGAGTTCGATGAGGATGGAAAGGTCAAGGGATATTACGGCGCAGCGGTTGATGTTTCCGAAGCCCGCCAGCTCGAATTGGAACTGCGCGAAGCCCGCCGCCGGGCCGAAGATTCTGCAATGGCCAAATCGGCATTCCTCGCCAATATGAGCCACGAGATCCGCACGCCGATGAACGGTGTACTCGGGTTCACCGACCTTCTTCAGCATTCAGAGCTCGACGAGGAGCAGCGCAGTTACGTCCAGCTGATCGCCGATTCGGGTCGTGCGATGATGCGGCTTCTCAACGACATTCTGGACATCTCGAAGATCGAGGCGGGCCAGATGCGTATCTCCAACGATCCGTTCGACTTGCGCCACAAGCTGAACGGCATCGTCAAACTCATGGAGCCGGTCGCCGAGAAAAAGGGGCTGAGTGTCGAGATCGACTTCGCTCCCGAGATTCCGCCCTACATCGTGGGCGATGCGCTTCGATTGCGCCAGATCGTGCTCAACTTGCTTGGAAACGCGATAAAGTTCACCGAGGACGGCGGTGTCCGCCTCGTCGCCAAGCAAATCGAGAGTGGTCGCAAGCTGGCGATCGACGTGATCGATACAGGGATCGGCATCCCGTCCGAAAAGCTCGACGCGATTTTCAAGCATTTCACGCAAGCCGATGGGACGATCGCGCGTCGTTTCGGAGGCACCGGCCTTGGCCTGACCATAAGCAGGCAATTGGTCGACATGATGGAAGGCGATATCTCGGTAACGAGCACACCTGGCAAGGGAACGACATTCACGGTCGTCCTGCCGCTGGTCGCGGCGGAGGCCCCAGAAGCGCCCAAAGGAGACCCCCACCCCGACGCGCAGAAACCTGCGGTCGAAGGCCCTCCATTGCGTTTGCTGATAGCCGAAGACAACGAGATCAATCAGCGCCTTATCAAAGCCTTGTGTCGCAACGCAGGCTACGAGCCCCACATCGTTGGGGACGGCAAGGCAGCGCTGGATGCGGTCGCCTCGGCGCAAGCCCGCGGCGACCAGTTCGCGATGGTACTGATGGATCTGCAAATGCCGCTCATGGACGGTATCAGCGCCACTCAGGAATTGAGAGCTCGCGGCTTCAATGCAGCGAAACTGCCGGTGGTTGCGTTGACTGCTAACGCTTATCCCGAGGACATCGAACGGTGTCTCGCTTCGGGCATGCAAGGCCATCTCGCGAAGCCGCTACAAATGTGCGATCTGGTGAAGGCGGTCGAGAGGTTTGCCAGGAAGGGTGAAGCTGCAGCCGCAAAGTCTGATGGCGATGCGGGTGACGCGCTGGACATCTCGGACCTCGCGGAGAACTACCAAACCCTAAAGGATGCCGTGCGTGAAATGCTGGCGGATCTGGCGATCACCAATATCGACAGCCGCTGGGAGGAAGTCGCAAGCTCGTTGCACCAACTGGCCGGCATCGCGTCACATTTCGGGGAAGCACGGCTCGGTCGCGTGGCATCGGAGGTCGAGCGGGGAATGAAAGCGGCAAGAGACGCGGATCAGCGAATGGCCTTGGCGAGGACGGCATTCGAAGAATTGAACCGGGCAGCCTGATCGTCCCTCCCCAACCCGCCAGGATACCGTTGGCGACCTTCTGGATCGGGCATCGAGACGAATGCCATAAGGGCGAGGGTGTACCGATATCCGAGAGTATCGGGGCACCCTCGCACCTCGCAACCGGAGCTGCCAATAAACGGTACCGGCGTTTGCGCGCGGTTTTGAGCTCCGAGCAACTTGTCCGTCGCTGCGCCACCCGGGTCCGCTTATCCAGTAGGAGACATACGCCCTGGCCTAGCTCAACCAGCCTTGGGGCGACGCCCGCGCTTGTGTGTATTTCCTTTGCCGAGGCCGATTTTCTTCGCGAGATCGCGGCGCTTTTCCGCATAGGCAGGCGCCACCATCGGATAGTCCGAAGGAAGGTTCCAGCGCGCACGATATTCGTCGGGCGAGAGATCGTACGCTTTCCTGAGGTGCCGCTTGAGCATCTTCAGCTTCCGACCATCCTCGAGGCACACGATGTAATCGCGCTTCACCGAGGAACGGATCGGGACGGCCGGAACGGGCGCCTCTTCCTTCGCGGCGTCCGCCCCGAGGCCTGCGAGGGCCGTATGCACGTTGGAGACCAGCGTCGCGACCTCTTCGACAGCGACCGCGTTGTTGGCCACATGCGCAGCGACGATTTCGGACGTTAGCGCCACCAGTTTCATCGCCTGCTCGTCGGTATTCATTGTCATCGTATCATCCTTCTCCGGCCGGTGGCCATTCTTTGTCTGCTTGTCGGAGGGCTTGCTTCGTGCATGCGCTCCTTCGTCTCTTCTTCAGGCTGCGGCCTCGGCGCGCCACGCGTGCAGGACCCTTTCGAGCTCTGCATTATCAAGCGTGGGGCTTGGTTGACGGACCGGCGAACGCGAGAAACGAGGCGCCGGAAAGGGCTGGAAAGATCGCGCGTCGCGCACCCAGGAGCCCCGCTTGGTACCGCCCGTATCACGGGCGGCCTCATCAACGCTCAGCACGGGGGACACGCAGGCGTCGACTCCGTCGAAAACCGTCAGCCAGTGCTCTAAGGTTTCCCCCGCAACAATCGCTGCGATCCTGTCACCGCGGATCGCCCAATGGCTTGGTTCGAGGTGATCGTTCCAGTCTTCGGGATCGAGGCCGAGGGCCGAGACAAAGGCATCATGAAACGGCTTCTCGAGCGCGCCCACCGCCATGTGCCGACCATCGCGGGTCGCATAGCAGCGGTAGAAATAGGCGCTGCCATCGAGCAAGTTGCCGCCGCGCCCGGCCGACCATTGGCCCATCTGCATCCAGCCACTCAATTGCGTCATCAGGACGCTGATGCCATCGATCATGGCGACATCGAGCACCTGCCCTGTGCCGGAGCGCTGCCGTTCCTGCATCGCAGCGAGCACGCCCATCGCGAGAAAAGTGCCCCCTCCCCCGAAATTGCCGACATAATTCAGCGGGGGAACCGGCGGCGCATCGCTAGGCCCGAGGGGAAAGAGTGCGCCGCTCAAAGCCAGGTAGTTGATATCGTGACCGGCTTTGCCGCTCAGCGGACCATCCTGTCCCCAACCGCTCATCCGCGCGTAGATCAGCCGCTCGTTGTCAGCACAAAGTGTATCCGGGCCGAGGCCGAGACGTTCCATCGTTCCCGGTCGGTAGCCTTCGATGAGGACATCGGCCGCGCCAGCCAGATCACGCACGCGCTCCAGCCCTTCGGGCGATTTGAGATCGACCGCCATCGAAGGGCGACCCCGATAAATGAAATCGAATCGTGGGTCTCCTCCAAGCGGGTTCACCGCGCCGGCCCGCTCGATTCGCAGAACGCTGGCACCCAAATCGGCCAGCAGCATTGCGCCGAATGGCGTCGGGCCCAGCCCCGAGAACTCGAGCACCTTCGTACCCGCGAGAGGCATCGCCGCGTTCTCGGGCGGACGGCCATCGCCAAACCTTTGTTTCTCCATCGCCACCCTCGATATTCTGATAAGTTGAAAAATATACTAGCCAGTAGATCGATTGAATGTCACTATCCAATTTATCGATCCGCAAAACAGCGGGCGGTGGGTGAGGAGAGGTTTGAATGACGAGTTTCACACCGAGCGAGTTGCGCTTCACGCGCACCGAGCGGGTTACCATGGGCAATCCGGCAGCCGAGGTCCTCGTCGAGCAGGCCGACGCCATGGGCGCATCCCGTGTCTTTCTGCTGGCATCCAAGACGCTCCGGCAGGAAACCGACGAGATCGCGAAAATCGAAAATGCGCTGGGAGACCGTCATGCGGCGACCTTCAGCGGAATAGCCTCGCATGCACCGCGGACCGATGTCCTCGCGGCGACCAATGCCGCCCGCGACGCCCAGGCCGATCTCATCGTATCAATCGGCGGCGGGTCGGTCACCGACGCCGCCAAGATCGTGGCGCTACTGCTCAAACACGACGTCCGCAGCATCGAGGATTTCGAGCCGCTTCGCACCTATGTCACCGAGGAAGGTGCGGTCGTGAACCCAATCACGGTGGGCCCCGACGTGCCTGTAATCTGCGTACCCACCACCCTTTCCGGGGGCGAGTTCAACGCGCTGTCCGGCGCGACCGACGAGGCGACCCAGCACAAGCAGGGTTACGAGCATCGCGACATGGCGCCGGTCATGGTCGTGCTCGATCCGCGGATCACGGTGCACACACCCGAGTGGTTGTGGCTTTCGACCGGCGTTCGGTCGGTCGACCACGCGGTCGAGACGCTGTCGTCCGACAAATCGAATGATTTCGCCAACGGTCTAGCCGAAAGCGCGCTGGGGTTGCTCGTCGAAGGCCTGCCCCGCGTGAAGGCGGATCCCGCCGATATGGAGGGGCGGTTGAAGTGCCAGATTGGCGCATGGCAATCGATGATCAGCATCATCGGTGGCGTGCCGATGGGGGCAAGCCACGCGATCGGTCATATTCTGGGCGGCACCTGCGATGTGCCACATGGTTACTGCTCCTGCGTGATGTCCCCTTACGTCCTGCAGTGGAACGCCGAGCACGACGATAGTCGCCAGGCACGCACGCTGGCAGTGCTCGGCCACACGCATGATACCGCCGCCGAGGCACTCGATGCCTTCATCCGCGGGCTTGGCATGCCGCGCACGCTGGCCGAGGTCGGGGTCGACGAGAGCCGCTTCCAGCAGATTTCGGAATACACTCTGCTCGACATTTGGGGGCGCACCAATCCCCGCCCCATACGTACCGCCGATGATGTGATGCAGATCCTGCGACTGGCAGCCTGAGGAATGGAACGCATGACCCGCGAACGTGACTTCACCGATCCGCGCATTCCGAACCGCGACGAATGCGTCCTACGTTACCTGCTCGATCGCTGGGCGAACGAGCGCCCGGACCAGCCGCATGTCGTATTCGCCGATGGCGCGGAGTGGACCTTTGCCGAACTGCGCGACAAGGTCCGCACCAAGGCCGCCGGTCTGCGGGCGATGGGGATCGAACAGGGCGAACATGTCGCCGTTTGGCTTCCCAACGGTCCGGACGCGCTGATCGCGTTCTATGCCATCAATTACATCGGCGCGGTCTTCGTCCCGTTCAATACGGCATATCGGGGCCAGCTTCTGCAGCATGTAATCGCCAATTCCGGCGCGCGCGTGTTGCTGGTCCATCCGGATCTCGTCCCTCGCCTGCACGAAATCGATCTCGGTCGCGTCGAACGGCTGGTCGTGACGACGGGCATTGAAGTCCCCGAAGCGCCACGGCCGATCCAGCGATTCGACGAATTGGCGGGTGCCGCAGACGAGACACTCGAGCTCGCGCGGCCCATCGAGCCGTGGGACATCCAGTCAATCATCTACACTTCGGGCACGACCGGCCCCTCGAAAGGCGTTCTTTCGTCCTATCTCCATATGTTCTCCAATGCCGGGCCCGAATCCTGGCCCATGGTGGACGAGAACGACCGCTACATGTGCGTCGCGCCGATCTTCCACATCGGTGGCATGGGACCGCCGTTCGTCATGCTCGCCCGGGGCGCGTCGGTCGCCATGATCGACAATTTCTCGACCGAGGACTTCTGGGCGGTTGCCAAGGCGACCCAATCGACCGTGGTGTTCCTGTTGGGAGTCATGGCCACCTTCCTGCTGAAAGCCGAACCGCGACCCGATGATCGCGATCACACGGTCAAGAAGGCCTTCATGGTCCCGCTGACGGGAGACGCGCCGGCCTTCACCGAGCGTTTCGGGGTCGATATCTACACCATCTTCAACATGACCGAGATCTCTTCGCCGATCGTGTCGGAAGCCAATCCGACGAAGATCGGCACCTGCGGGCGTGTCCGCGACGGTGTGGATGTCCGGTTGGTCGATCGCAACGATTGTGAAGTGCCGATCGGCGAAATCGGCGAAATGCTGGTGCGGACCGATCGGCCGTGGGCCATGAACAGCGGCTATAACGCCAATCCCGAAGCCACTGCGGAGGCCTGGCGCAACGGATGGTTCCATACGGGCGACGCCTTCCGCCGTGACGAGGACGGCTACTTCTATTTCGTCGACCGCGTGAAGGACGCAATCAGGCGACGCGGTGAGAACATCTCCTCTTTCGAGGTGGAAGCCGATGTCTGCAGCCATCCCGCGGTCCGCGAGGCGGCAGCGGTGGCGGTACCGAGCGAGTTCTCTGAAGACGAGGTGATGGTTATCGTCGCCCCGGTTCCGGGACAGAAACTCGAGCCGCGCCAACTCGCCGAATTCCTGATCGATACCATGCCTTACTTCATGGTTCCCCGGTACATCCGGATACTCGACGAACTTCCCAAGACCCCCTCGGCCAAGGTCATGAAGGCCGACCTGCGCAAGGAAGGGGTCACCTCCGACACATGGGATCGGGAAGCGGCTGGCCTGCGCGTCAGGCGCGAGAAGTTCAGCGCCTAGCCAAGCCAGCTTCACCACGTTTCACAAGGCCGCCACCCGGTCGATGCAGGATCCGTATTTCAATGCAATCACCGCTTTCAAATCCCCCCATGCCTGCCGCCGAGGTGAACCGTACCCTGCTCAAGGACGGAATCGCCAACGCCAATATTCCTGCGCTGCTGATGGTGCTGTACCAGATGACGGGCGAAGCAACCTGGCTTCAAGAGCCCTTCGCGCCGGGGCGCTCTCCCGGGCTCGACGACAATGACAGCGGTCAGCTCCCCGACGAAGTCCAGACGCAGATCCGGACGGCGGCAGAAGAAGCGATCGAAGCCTGGCTTGCGGGCAAGCCGCTGGCGATCGAGCGCCCCTCCAACCTTCGTCTCGCCGAAATGCTGTCGGTCGCCATGACCGAGCATGTTCCCGAGGAATACGGCGACATCGTCGCCGCAGGCATGGGTTATGATCTTGAGCCGACCGCCGGCACGGCGATCGCGGCCGATAAGACTGCCATCGTGATCGGCGGGGGCGTATCGGGGATCTGCGCCGGTATCGAGCTCGGCAAGCTCGGCATCGATTACACCTTGTTCGAAAAGAACGAGGATTTCGGGGGGACCTGGTTCGAAAACCGCTATCCCGGCTGCGGCGTCGACACCCCTTCGCTCACATACACATTCTCATGTCGGCCGAACGACTGGTCGATGTATTTCCCGCTGCGCGACGAAATCGAAGGCTATCTGCTCGATACCGCACGCGAGTTCGGATTATACGACAAAGCCCGCTTCCGGACGCATGTCGAAGAGGCGCGCTGGAATACGGCGACCGACCAATGGGATGTCACCATCACCACCCCGCACGGCAAGCGCGAAACCCATAGCGCCGACTATCTGTTCAGCGCCGTGGGCATTCTCAACATACCGAAATACCCGCAAATCGATGGCCTCGATGAGTTCGCGGGCGAGGTTTACCACACCAGTCGCTGGCCGGCGGAGGCAGACCTTTCGGGCAAGCGCGTTGCCGTCATCGGAAATGGCGCATCGGGCATGCAGGTCGCACCGGCGATTGCCGACGAGGTAAGCCGGATGACCATATTCGCCCGGTCGAAACAATGGGCGGCCCCCTTCCCGCAGTTCCGCAAGAAGGTACCCGAAGGCGTACGCTATCTGATGCAGGTCGTTCCCCTCTACCGGGCATGGCTCGAGCAGCGACTGTCCTGGACCTTCAACGACAGAGTGCACGGAACGCTGTTCCGCGATCCCGAGTGGGAGCATCCCGAGCGCGCGGTAAACGAGATCAACGACGCGCACCGCCGCGTGTTCACCCGCTACGTCGAAGAACAATTGCAGGATCGCCCCGAGCTGATCGAACGTGTGCTGCCCGAATACCCGCCTTTCGCGAAGCGCATGCTGCTCGACAACGGCTGGTTCCGTACGATCAAGAAGCCGCATGTCGACCTCATTCCAGAACATCTCGCGAAAGTGGATGGCAATACGCTGTTCACTTCGTCGGGAGAAACCGTCGAGGCGGATGTCATCATTCTCGCTACCGGCTTTCAAACCACCAATGTTCTCGGGTCCTACGACATCGTCGGCCGCGAAGGGCAATTGCTGCGCGACCATTGGGGCGAAGACAATGCATCGGCCTATCTCGGAACGCTCGTTCCGGGCTTCCCGAACTTCTTCATCCTGCTGGGACCCAACGTCGGCTCGGGTCATGGCGGCAGCATGATCCGCAACATCGAGAACCAGATGCATTTCGCCGGTCAGGTCGTTCATTGCGCGGAGGCACAGGAAGCCTCGACCGTGGAGGTCAAGGAAACCGCATATACGGACTACAGCCGCCGAATCGACGACGCACATGACCGGCTGGTCTGGACGCATCCCGGAACCGAGAACTGGTACCGCAATTCACAGGGCCGCGTTGTGGCGATCACCCCGTGGCGCAACGATGCCTTCTGGAGGATGACCCGCTCGCCCGATGAAGCGGATCTGCAGTTCGACCACCGGCAAGAAAGCAGCGGGGCTGCCTAGAACATGGGACGCCGCTCTCGCGCTGCGAGCGACGAGAGCGGCCTCGATCCTTCTGTTCGATCTACCAGGTGATGGGAAGGCGGCTGAGGCCGCGAAAGAGAAATCCCGGCCGCCATTCCGGCGCCGCACAATCGGCCTCGATATCGGGCATTTGCTCTGCCAGCTGTTCGAAGGCGATGCGCCCCTCGAGCCGTGCGAGTTCCGCGCCTGCACAAAAATGAATGCCGCCGCCAAAGCTCAGATGCTTGCGCGCGTCGCGCCCGATATCGAACCGGTCGGGGTCATCGAAGAGGCGGGGATCGCGATTGGCAGCACCGATCAATGTCAGGACTTTCTCGCCGGGGTAGATGGTTTCTCCACGGATCTGGGTTTCGGCCAGCGCCGTGCGATAAGTGGCGATGAGCGAGCTTTCGAACCGCAGTGTCTCATCGACCGCCGCTGCCGAGCGATTGCGCGGATCGGCCACCAACGCTGCCCATTGCTGCCGGTTTCGCGCAAAGGAGAGAATGCCATTGCCCAACATGTGGGCGGTGGTTTCAAAGCCTGCACCGAACAGACCTATGGCAACGGTCACGAGCTCCTCGTGCGAGAGCGCGTCTTCCTGTCCGCCGGACTGGACGAGCGCGGTAGCAAGGTCGTCCTGGGGATTTACCATCCGATCGGCAAAGAGCTCCTCGAAGAATGCCTGCAACACGCCGATCTGCTCGTTGGCCTCCGCCAGTTCCTGCTCGGTCAGCGCGCGCGCTTCGAACACGATAAAACTGCGTGCGATCGCATCCATGACCTCGGGCAAGCGCGGATCGCCCGGGTCGATCCCGAGCATGTCGCACATGACCCGCACGGGTAGCTGATAGGCAAAATCCTTGATCAATTCAGCCCTGCCCGCCGCCAGCATCGCGTCGATCAGATCGTCCGCGATCTGGCGGATGCGCGGCTCCATTGCCCGCACGCGCTTCGCGTTCAGGGCGCCCGTGACCAATCCACGAACGCGGGTGTGATGCGGCGGGTCCTGCATCAGGAATACTTCCGACAGCCATTTGTAAGCGCGCTGCCCCATGACGTCGAAATCGGGACCGTAGAACAGTCTGATGTTCTCGACAAAATCGCCTTGGCCAAACCCCTGGCGGTCCATCAGCACCGAACGGACGTCCTCGTGGCGGCTGACGACCCAGTAGCCCAGATCGGAACGATGAAGCGGGTCGAGTTCGCGTAACCGCCCGAATGCCGGATAGGGATCGGCGTGGATTTCCGGGGCATCGGGCGAGAAAGACGGTACGGCAGAGCTACTCATGCTCATCCTCCTTGGATTGGAATGGCATTTTGTGGCCGAAACCGCCCGTTGGGCAGGCGTTCGACGAAGATCGAATGCGGGGCTCCGAAATGGGCCGGTACAATTCGCGCATCATTGTTTGCTGCCCGGTTCAGCACCTTGAGCCGGGTTTCCGCGGCCTGGCTGCGGTCCTCGCAATAGACGCTGTTCCAATCGGGGCGGTAGACCTGCATCGGATGATGCAGGATGTCGCCAGTGAACAGTGCCATGTCCCCGTCGTCGCACACTTCGAGCACCATGTGACCCGGAGTATGGCCCGGCGCGTGAACGGCGGTCATCCCCGCACCAATAGCCTCGCCATCGTTAACCAGCCGGCACCTGCCGCTGGCAAGGACGGGGACGACACTGTCTTCGTAGACATTCGCATTCACTTGGGCCCCGGACATTGTCCGGTACTGGTCCCCATCGGGGTTCCAGGCGCTGTCGTCGACGGCCGGGAGGCAATAGGTTGCGTTGGGAAAGGTCGGCACCCACTCCCCATCCTGCAATTGCGTGTTCCACCCGACGTGATCGATATGGAGATGCGTGCAGAACACCGTATCGATGTCCTCGGGCGAATATCCGCCATCGGCCAGCCGGCTTAGAAAGCCGGTATCGAGGTCCCCGAAGATCGGGATCCCGGGGCGCTGCTTCCCATTGCCCGCCCCGGTATCCACCAGCACGCGCATATCGCCCGTGTCGATCAGCCAGCTTTGCAGATAGCCATAGATCATGCCTTCCCGCAGGCAGTCCGGCTCGAAAGCGTCCGCAACCTGTGCGAACGCCTGCGCCTCGAACTCGGCGAAGAGGGCCTCGGGCGGGCTGAACCCGCCCTGCCACTCTTCAATGCGATGGACCTTGTAGCGGCCGATGCGGAATGCTTCTGCCATGCCCGCGCCCAAGCTCTAGAAGTCGATCCCCAGAGTGACACCATAGGTCCGTGGTGGGCGCAGCGAGCCAACCGATACGAAACCGTAGAGCGGTGCCGTGACGATCGTGTTGGCGAGCGCGTACTTGTCGAAGATGTTCTTGCCCCAGACCGCGACCGACCACCTTTCGTCCGGGGAACGGTAGGTGACGCTGGCGTTGGCCATTGCAAAAGCCTCCTGGCGCGCGTCGCGATTGTTGAATTCGGTAAAGAACACTTCGTCTTGGAAGTTGAGGTCCGCCGACAGGTCGATAGTGCCGCTAGTGCCCAGATCGACGGTGTGATCGGCGAAGACCGCGACCGTGAACTCGGGGGCATTCGCCAGGCGATTGCCCGAAAGGTCGGACAGGCCCGGCTGGTCGGCACAGGTCGGGAACTGCCGGCGGGTCGGGTCGCCAGCACCATAATAGCCGTTGCAGAAATCGGAGTACTTGGCGTTCAGATATGTACCGAAGATCCGGAACGTCGTATTCGGAGCGGGGCGGATGGTCGTTTCCACCTCAAGCCCGTAATTGCGCGCCGATGCGGCGTTGATCGTCTCGACGATGCTGTTCTCGTTGACGAAACCGACCTGCAGATTCGTGTAGTCGTAATAGAACGCCGACACGCTGTAACCGAATACGCCATCCACGGTTTCGCCGCGAAGCCCGAGTTCGTAGCTCCAGACATCTTCCGGATCGATGACCGAGTTTACGCTGCCGATGTTCACCACGCCCGACTTGAAGCCTTTGGTGACCTTGCCGTACAACAGCGTACCGCCCGCAGTTTCGTATTCGAGCACGAACTTCGGCGTGATCGCATCCCAATCGCCACTCTTGTCGGTGGGAATGTCGATGCCCTGCGCATCGAAGGTGAACCGGCCGGTACCCGAACGCTTCTCCCAATTGTAGCGCGCGCCGGCAGTGAAAGTCAGGCTGGGCGTGATATCGATCGCGCCTTCGAGATAGGCGCCGACGGCCTCGGTCTTCACCGTACCGCTCTGCAGGTAATTCCCTCCGTCGAACAGATCGGCGGGAAGATTGGTGCCGAGCGCAATATTGAAATACTGCGCAAGGTTGATCGTCGGCACGCGAACTTCGCCGAAAAGTTCTTCCTCGAAATACATCGCACCGCCGAGCAGCGAGATGGTCCCGAGATCAGCCGTGAAAGTCAGCTCCTGGCTGAAAGACTCGCTATCTTCGATATAGTTGTTCTGACCGAAGGCATTGGCATCGCTGACGTCGAGATCGTTGCGATTGAACCGTTCGAATGTGCGATAGGCGGTGGTTGAAGTGAGCGAAAAATCACCACGATCGAAGGTCACGATGCCCTGGACGCTCGTACCCTTGCGATCGTTGATCGCGTCCTCGTTGGAATAGAGGTTACGATTGTCCACCGGCTGGCCGAGATCGGCATAGTAATCGTTGATCGTGTCTCCGCCCAGCAGCGGTCCGGGCAGCGCGGCTTCGGGCACCACGGTGGGGCCGAAGTAGTGGAACCCGTAATTGTAATCATCCTCGCGGAAGTGATCCGCGACCACCAGCACCTCCAGATCGGGAGTCAGGTTCGCCTGCAGCGATCCGCGAAAAGCATAGGCGTCGCGGTCGTCGACCGGATTGCCCGTCACAAGGTTCTCACCGAAACCGTCGCGGCTTTCGTATTTTCCCGCCACGCGAAACGCCAGCGTGTCACCCGCGATCGGTCCACCGACTGCCCCTTCGAGCGTCACCGCGTCGTAATTGCCGTAGGTCGCCCGCGCATAGCCTTCGAAGTAGGAGGTCGGACGCGCGGTGACGATGTTGATGACGCCGCCGGTCGCTCCGCGGCCGTAGGTGGTGCCCTGCGGGCCACGCAGGACTTCGATCTGCGCAATATCGTAGAAACCGCTGAGCTGCGCCGCCGGGCGGCTGTTGATCGCACCATTCTGCAGGAAGGCGACCGCGCCATCGGCTCCGAGATCGATGCTGGTCAGCCCGATCCCACGGATGAAAGTCCGGTTGACCCCGAACTGATCGCCCACCGAGACATTGGGCACGGCAGCCGCCAGATCGCCCGCATCCTCGATGCCGCCGGCACCGACATCGTCTGCACCGAGAACGGAGATCGCGGCTGCCGTATCCTCAAGCGACTGACCCGACTTGGTCGCGGTGACGATGATCACGTTCTCGCCAGTGCTGGCAGGCGCAGTTCCGGCGACGCCGCCCGATTCCTGCGCCGACGCGTGCCCGACGACGACAAAGGACGAAATCGCAGTGGCAGCAAGAAGGCCCCGCGCAAAGCTGATCTGTGTCATGTTCTCTCCCTTCATACCGACGGCATTTATAATCTACCGATCAGTATCTTAATGTATGGTCAGGTCTTGTTGGACATCGCATTCATGTCGTGAAACTTACTCTGCGCCGGCCAGTCGCATGGCGGCATCGACGAGCTGGTCGATAACGTCTGCGGCGGACTTCTGGCCTTGCGGCGAATACCAGGTGGGAATCCAGCTGATCAAACCGCCGATCCAGACGGCCACGAAGGAGTCGGTATCCTCGCGGAATTCGCCCGCTTCCACACCTTCGCGAATGAGCTCGGCGATCTGATGGTCGAACGAATGCCGCAGCCGCAGGATGCGTTCGTGATCCTTGGCGCTCAGATGCTTCATCTCGCGCTGGTAGACGACGACATATTCCTGTCGATCGATCACGATACGCCCCACCTGCCGCACCACTTCTGCCAACAGCGCGCGATGGTCGGCATGCTCGCCCGCCAGGGTGCGCTCGAGCACGCTGAGCGATTCGCTGATGCCGACCTCGCAGATTGCGGCGAGGATCGCTTCCTTGTTCTTGAAATAGGAATAAAGGAACGGTTTGGTTACGCCGAGCCGCTCCGCAACGTGGTCGAGAGTACAGCTGCTGTAACCGCGCTCGTAGAACAGATGGCTCGCAACCTCGACGATGCGATTGGTCTTGAACGCCGCGAATTCGTTCTTGATCGAAGGTTTCGACGCTTTGCCGGGCACGCGCTCATCCTCTGCTAGAGCAGGCATACGCACACCATTGCCGATGTCGAAAGGCCAAGCAATTCCGTCTCCCCTGCCGGCGGGATGTATCCACCGTGCACACCCTTCATGCCAAGATTCACATCTACTGACCAGTAGTTTTTTTCGGTCCTTGGTATATCAGGAGCTTGGGCCTATCGTGTCGACACTACATCGGGAGACGGGAATTGGCACATTTCGGCGACATGCAAAACGCGATCTATAATGCTGGATTGAACGGAATCCTGCCCGATTTCCCGGTCGACTTCGCGACGCTGCGAGAACGGGCACAAAGCGCCCTATCTCCCTCCCTGCTCAATTACGTCCAGGGTGGGTGCGGCGACGAACATACGCAGGATCGCAACGCGCAGGCATTTCGTAATTGGGGAATGGTGCCGCGGATGCTGGTCGATTGCTCGGAGCGTGACCTGTCCATCGAACTGTTCGGCCTCCGGCTGCCCTCGCCCATTTTCATGGCGCCCATCGGTTTGAACGGCGAGATGACGCAAGACCGTCGCGGCGATATTGCCGCCGCGCAAGCGGCTGCAGAAACGGGCGTACCGTTCTGTGCCTCGACGCTGTCCAACAGCCCGCTCGAGCAAGTGCGCGCGGCGGCTGGCGAAACCCCCTCCTTCTTCCAGCTCTATACCCCGAAGAACAGGGATCTGGCGCAGAGCCTGAACTCACGCGCCGAACAGTCAGGCTACCGGGCGCTGGTCATCACGCTCGACACCTGGCTTACCGGTTGGCGACCGCGTGACCTGAACACGGCCAGTTTCCCGCAGCTGCGCGGCAAGGTGCTCGAGAACTACTTCAGCGACCCGGTTTTCTGGTCGCTGCTGGATGCGCCGCCCGAAGACGACCTGATGGGGGCTGTGCGAATGTGGACCTCGGTTTTCGGACAAGTACTCACATGGGAGGATATCGCGTGGTTTCGCGAAGCCACGTCCATGCCGATCGTGCTCAAGGGCATCTGTCACGGCGATGACGCGCGAAAGGCAAGCGACCTCGGCGTGGACGCGATCTACTGCTCGAACCACGGTGGGCGACAGGCAAACGGGGGCATCGCCGCGATCGACATGCTACCCGATGTCGTCGCGGGCGCGGGATCGACCCCGGTGCTGTTCGACAGCGGGATCCGGTCGGGGACCGACGTGGTGAAGGCGATAGCGTTGGGCGCAACCGCAGTAGGTATCGGGCGCCCCTACACCTACGGCCTCGCGATCGGAGGTGCGCGCGGCGCTGCACATGTGCTGTCGTCGATATTGGCCGAAGCCGACCTGCTGATGGCGGTTAACGGATACCCCGACCTTGACGCGGTCCGCGCCGCTGGGGCGCATTATCGAGCAGACATTGCATAACCCGCGCGAAAGAGGACAAACGAACCGCGATAGTCCCGGGGGCGGGTTATAAACGCGCCTACCTAAAATAATCCATGCGCGTTGCAGCTGGGAATCCCGACCCCCCGATTATCAACTTCGCGCTCCGTTCGCCAAGCTCTCCACGATCCGACACTGACCGATTTTATCGGTATCGCAGGCTGCGAGCATGCGGCTCAATTCGTCTCGCATCGCCGTGAGATCATCAATCTTCCTTTGCACCTCGTCAATCTGGGATCGCGCAAGCCGATCGACATCCTGGCATGGCTTGTCGTCGCGATCGGACAACGCCAGTAACTCGCGCACCTGCGCCATGCTGAAGCCAAGCTCGCGCGCCCGCCGCACGAAGGTGAGCGTCGCCAGGTGATCTTCTGAATAGTCGCGATAGTTGCTGTCGGTTCGATCTGCGTATGGGAGAATGCCTTCTCGCTCATAATAGCGGATGGTTTCCGCTTTCGTGCCGGTTGCCTGTGCCAGTTCGCCGATACGCATTACTTGACCTTGTAGCTGCTACAAGGTGCATATGTGCCTGCGACTCGAACGTTGCAAGGAGCGCGGCATGGGCAAATCCTGCTGCCAGACACCCGAACCGAACCAGAACCCGCACAACCATCCGCGCTGGCGTGCGATCCTGTGGATCGCGCTTGTCGCCAATGCAGCAATGTTCGTGGTCGAGATAATCGCCGGTGTTGCCGCCGATTCCCGCGCGCTCCAAGCCGACGCGCTGGATTTCTTTGCCGATGCTTCCAATTACGCCATCAGCCTTGGCGTTGCGGGCATGGCCTTGGCATCACGCGCGAAGGCCGCTCTGTTGAAGGCGGCGACAATGCTGGCCTTTGGGCTGTGGGTGGTCGGCTCCGCGATCTACGGACTGATTGGAGGGTCGAATCCGGAGCCGCAAGCCATGGGTATGATCGGCGCTCTGGCTCTGTTCGTGAATGTGATCGTGGCGGTCATGCTGTTCCACTATCGCGAGGGCGACGCGAACATGCGCTCTGCCTGGATTTGCTCGCGCAACGACGCACTCGGCAATATAGCCGTTCTCGGCGCGGCGCTCGGCGTGTTCGGCACGGGACAAGCATGGCCTGATCTGCTGGTCGCCAGCGTTATGGCAGCCCTAGCGTTATGGGGCGCCGCAGAAATCTTCCGGCAGGCGCGGCACGAGCTCGCACACGGATAAGCTCTCACATCAATTCCAAGAAGAAAGACCAATCGTGACCAACGCCATGCGCGCCGCGCTGCTGCTCGGTGCAGCCTCCCCTTTCATATTCTCGATGCCCGCCGCCGCCCAAGACGCGGGGTCGGTCGGGGATGACCATGCCCAGGCCGAAGCGAAAGCTGAACACGGAGAGGAAAATCATGAAATCATCGTCCAGGGAACGCGCTCGGGTCGACGAGTGCAAGACGAGCCGATCCGTGTCGAGGTGATCGCCGGCGAGGAAATCGAAGAGAAGGCGATCATGCGTCCGGGCAATATCGCGATGCTGGTCAACGAGACCGGCGGTGTCCGCGTACAAGTGACCTCGCCCGCCCTCGGTGCAGCAAATATTCGCATTCAGGGGCTGGAAGGCCGATATACACAACTGCTTGCCGACAACCTCCCGCTTTACGGCGGGCAGGCATCATCGCTGGGTCTGTTGCAGATCCCGCCGACCGATCTCGGTCAGGTGGAGGTCATCAAGGGTTCGGCCTCGGCGCTCTACGGCGCCTCTGCTCTGGGCGGCGTTATCAACCTCATTTCCAAGCGCCCCCGCGACGGATTCGAAGCCGAAGTGCTGGGAAATGTCACGACGCGGGGCGGACAGGACCTGACCGTCTATGCTGCGGCACCACTGAACGAGACAACAGGACTTTCGCTCACCGCCGGTGCGCACCGCCAGAGCGGGCAGGACCTCGATGGCGACGGCTGGTACGACATGGCCGCTTACGACCGGCTGACTGCAAGGCCGCGGTTCCAATGGGACGGCGATGGTGGGTCATCGGTCTACCTGACCATGGGCGCGATGACCGAAGACCGGGTGGGCGGCACGCTGCCCGGCAGGACGGTGCCCGATGGCACAGCGTATCCGCAGACGCAGGATACCGAGCGTTTCGATGCAGGGCTGGTCGCGGAAACACCCCTTTCGGACTCTGCGACGCTCAACCTGCGCGCTTCGGCCATGCGCCAAGACCATTTGCATCGTTACGGCGCAGTCGTCGAAGATGACCACCACACCAGTCTTTTCAGCGAAGCCTCGGTTTCGGGCGGCAGCGGCGCAACCTCGTGGGTCGGCGGCATCGCCTTCCAATCCGATGGATTCCGGTCCGAGACATTTCCGGCCTTCGATTACACCTACGATGTTCCGGGCGTCTTCGCGCAGCTCGAACAGGAAGCAACGCTCGACCTGACGCTGGCTGCGAGCGCGCGTGTCGATTTCCATGACGAGTTCGGAACGCAGTTCAGCCCGCGGCTTTCTGCGCTCTACCGTCCGGGCAACTGGACCATCCGCGGTTCGTTTGGCGGTGGGTTCTTCGCGCCGACTCCCTTTCTCGATGCGATTGCAGCAGCGGGTCTTTCCCGGCTCGAGCCGCTAAGGGACCTCGAAGCGGAGACGGCGCAAACCGCATCGCTCGATCTCGGCTATGCCGACGGCCCCTGGGAGGCCAACCTGACGCTGTTTGGTGCGGATATCGAGAATGCCACGCGCCTTCGCGAGATCGCGACTGACAGGGTTGAGCTTGTCAATATTGATGGCACGACACGCGTTCGCGGAACCGAAATCCTGCTCCGTTTCAAGCAGGATGGTTTTACGGTGACCGGCAGTTACGTCTTCGTCGATGCGACCGAACCCGAACCATCAGGTAATGGCCGCCGCGAAGTTCCGCTGACACCCAAGCACACGGCCGGCCTAGTCGGCATGTGGGAGGAGCATGGCAAGGGCCGGATTGGGATAGAGGCCTATTACACAGGCGAACAGGCGCTCGAAGACAATCCCTATCGAACGCGCTCTCGCCCCTATCTGCATCTGGGCGTTCTCGGTGAGATCACGATCGGCAAGATCAGCCTGTTCGCGAATGCGGAAAATCTGCTCGACGTACGCCAGACGAAATACGACCCGCTTCTGCCGCCGCAGCGCGCAGCCAGCGGGCAATGGACAGTCGATGCATGGGCACCGCTGGAGGGTTTCATCCTCAACGGCGGCATCCGGCTGCGGTTCGGCGGACACTGAGGCGGAGAAGGCTTCCTAAGGCAAGTGTCCTGCGGTTCACAGCAAGACGAAGCGAAAATGGTCGCTCGCGACCAAGTCCATCTCCACCATTATTCCCAATTGGGGATGGATCGCGATAACAATCGCCGCCGACTCATATCTAGCCGCAAGCGGGAAGTGTTGGCCCTTGATCTGCCCCCCGGAGAGGGGGCCGCAAGATCGACTCATGACTTTGCGCCTAGCCGGAATGGACTTCGGAGTTTACTCAAAGGTCTTGCATTGACTCTCACGGACCCAAACGCCGCCCCGGCCCGTCTGATCTTTGTTCAGCGAGGGTAGAGTATCATCTGAGTGCAGCGGAACAACGCTATCGTCTTGCCCGACGCAGCATTTACGACTTCGGCATCCCACACTTGCGTGCTCCTTCCTCCATGCTTGAGAGTGGCCGCGCAAGTGACCGTCTCGCCGAGTTTCGCGGATCCGAGATAGTTCGCTTTTAGCTCGATCGTAGTGAAATTGGTGGCCCCGTCCGGGAGCGAGGCCATGCAACCGTAGCCACAAGCGGAATCTGCCAATGCGATTATCGACGCAGCGTGCAGATATCCATTTGGCGCTAGGTGCTGCTTTGCGACAACGAAGCTACCGTGCGCCCGGCGATTGATTACCTCTTTCCAAACCAGTTCCAGCTGGCCGGGAAGCATCCCTTCCTGACGCGCGGTCAATTCTCCCGATATATCCGTTTCGGTCGCCATTGCGCCTAGCTCTCCCTTTCCATCTTGAGACTACCTGCGTGTGCATGAGCACCGAGTATTGAGCTGCAACGTCCATTCGCGCGGTAGCGATCATTCCGCTTGGCCCTTTGCCGAAGCTGGTGTTGAAGACAACCGCTACCGCGCCCACGTACCGGGAGAGGAAAGTTCTGTGCGCCCATCGAAGAGCGCCACTTCACCCGATCGATTGTTACTGGGAGGCCTGGATTGGCTTGGATATTGCTCGTTCTTGCCGGCCTGTTTGAGATTGGCTGGCCGGTAGGGCTGAAAATGGCGCAAGAGCCTGCGACCCGGATCACCGGGATTGCAATTGCCGTGCTCTTCATGATGTTTAGCGGGGCGTTGCTTTGGTATGCCCAGAAGCAGATCCCGCTTGGCACCGCCTACGCAGTGTGGACTGGCATCGGGGCGGCAGGCACGTTCTTCGTGGGTGTAATTGCTTACGGCGATCCAACATCGTTCTTGCGATACTTGGGTGTCGTTCTGATCATCGCTGGGGTCGCAACCCTGAAGTTGGCGAACTAGCCGGTTTCGTCCCAATTTCCGTCGTTCCTCCATGGTCACGGTTCGGCGAAAACGGAAGTTGCTATCCTCGCCTTATTCGGGCCCGGCCTTCCGCCTCGGCAACCCTCCCGTCAGACTGCCGACGAAAACTGTCTCGCAATCGGTTGCCGGTGCGCATCGAAGAGAGATGCTATCGTGCGAGCGTAGGGCAGGCCCTCAGGCAAAATCTCGAGCCGATGACCGGTGATCGACACCAGCCCGCGCTCGGCGAATGGCTGCAGCGCCTTGCCGACCGAGCTCAGCATGTCGGTGCTCAGTTGCGCCCTCCCACGACAAAGCAACCTCTCGATTATTGCCCCGCGGCGACGGTCGTCGGCAGTTCGGATCACGCCTCTGTTTGCCGACAGGGCCGATCGGGAACTGAGCATGCGATAGCGGCCGCTGTTCTTTTCGTTCTGTGCAAGCAGTTCCGGAAAACTGCTGATCGCCGATGCGCCCAGTCCGATCATGATGTCGCTGGGATCGTCGGTGAACCCCTGAAAGTTACGCCGTAGAGTCCCATCAAGCGCCGCTCGGGCAAGCGGGTCCCCGCCCGGCTTGGCGAAATGGTCGAAACCGATCGGCGCGTAGCCATGCGTCGCGAAATAGGCGTATCCCATCTCGGCCATGGCGAAGCGCTTGCGCTGGTCTGGCAGGTTGCTGCCATCGATCACCCGCTGCCGGGGCACGATATGCGGCACATGGGCGTAGCCGAACAGCGCGACCCGGTCAGCGCCGAGCACGCGGGTACGCTGCAAACTGTCTTCGAGATCGTGCATCGTCTGACCCGGCAGTCCGTACATCAGATCGAAATTGAGCGAGGTCACCCCCGCCCCGCGCAGCCAGTCGACGGTCTGGACGATGCAATCCTCCGATTGCACGCGGCCGATCGCCTCCTGACACTCGGCCGAGAAGGTCTGAACGCCCAGGCTTGCGCGTTCGATGCCGACCCGTCCGATCACGTCGGCCCATTCTCGCGTCATGGTTCGCGGATCGAGCTCTATCGAGAAAACCGGATTGGATATGTGAAGGTTCGCAAGCAGGCTGTCGACCAGACGTTGGAAGTCGTCAGGCTCGATGGCGTTCGGACTGCCCCCTCCGAAGGCGACCCGCGTGATTCGGGCAGATTCCGGCAGCAGCGCAGCGACCAGCTCGATCTCATGGTGCAGTGCAGCCAGATAGGTCTTGAGCCGCAGGCGGCGGCCTGATGCAGCGGTGTTGCATCCGCAATAGAAGCAGATCTTCTCGCAGAACGGGATATGGACGTAGAGCGAGATGTCGCCTTCCGCCTCCTCCAGCGCGCGCCTATGCAGGCCGGTGTCGATATCGCCGAATTCGGCGGCGGTGGGATAGCTCGTGTAACGGGGCACGGGCTTGGCGAGCAGGTCGGAGTAGTATGTCCACATGCGGGCCTAGTGAGGCTACCCGCCGTGCGAGTCATTGCGCCAGATCAAATCTCTTGCGGCATGATCCCGCATGGCACGCCTTCACAGTACAGGGTTCCTCGCGCGCTGGCTTACGATCGATGGGGATTTCCACCGCCCCCCCGTTACACAGCTTGGCTGTGATGGTTCGCGCGGGCTGCGGCAGCGGCCCGACCGCAAGCGGCAACAGCACGAGGATACTGGCGAGAACGGGGCCGGTCATCGTTCCTCCTCGTCCTCTTCGTCGATCAGGATACGCTGCGCTGCGCCATCGAGGTCCTCGAACTGGCCGCGCTTCATGGCCCAGAAGAACGCGGCGAGCCCGAGTATGCCAAGCCCCAGCGCAATCGGGATCAGGAAGGCGAGGCCGCTCATTGCGCCGCTCTGGCAAGCCTGAGCGAATTGCCCACTACGACGAGCGAGCTGAGCGACATCGCCACCGCTGCTATCAAGGGTGTTACAAGACCGGCCAGCGCCAGCGGCACGGCAAAGACATTGTAGACGATCGCGAAAGTGAAGTTCTGGCGCACGATCCGCATGGTCCGGCGGGCGACCCGTACCGCCAGCACGACAGGGCGCAGCGACCGGCCGAGGAAGACCGCATCCGCTGCCTGCTGGCTCACGTCGCTGGCGCTGCCCGGGGCTATCGAGGCATGCGCCGCGGCCAGTGCCGGGCCGTCATTGATGCCATCCCCCACCATGAGCGGGTGGTACCCTGCCGATTTGAGTTTTTCGATATGCGCGAGCTTGGCGTCGGGGTGAAGTTCGGCCTTGGACTCGAGCCCCAGGTCGGCGGCGACCGCGCTCACCGGCCCCGCCCTGTCACCCGAGACCACCGTACTTTCAATGCCCGCAGCGGCAAGCTCGTCCAATGTCACCTGGGCATCGTGTCGAACGGGGTCGTCGAACGCGATATTCGTGACCTCGTCGCCGATGCGCAGTCCGGTAGCGATACGGAATCCGCCGGTATCGGGGCGGGTGAGCGCCACTGCGATACCGCCGAGGACAGCGGAGACACCGTTGCCGCCCATTTCTTGGACACCCGACAAGTCGACGGGTTGCACGCCGCGCCCTTCGAGCGCGCGGGTGATGCTCTTGCTCAGCGGATGGCGGCTGGTGCGGGCAAGTGCCAGGGCGATCGCTGCCTGCCGATCCGTAAGGTGGTCCATCTCGGGCACCGGTTCGCCCACGGTCAGCGTGCCCGTCTTGTCGAACAGCGCGATATCGATTTCGGCAAGCCGTTCCAGCGCGCTGCCATCCTTGACCAGCAGGCCGTTCCTCGCGAGCGCCCCTGACGCCACGACTTGGGCTGCCGGAACCGCGAGCCCCATTGCGCAAGGGCAGGTGATGATCAGCACCGCAATCGCGATCACCAGCGACTGGTACCATCCCGCCCCGGCGATCATCCACCCGGCAAAGGCCAGCAGCGCAAGCGAGTGCACCGCCGGAGCGTAAAGCCGCGATGCGCGATCCGCGATGCGCACATAGTGGCTGCGTGATTGGCCCGCCTCGTCCATGAGGCGCGCGATCCCCGCGAGCGCTGTGTCCGAAGCGGCCTCTGTCACCCGCACGCGCACTGCATTCCCGAGATTGATCGCCCCGGCATAAACCGTATCGCCGACCCGTGCCGTCTGCGGTGCGCTTTCCCCGGTCAACATGGCGTTGTCGAGCGTCGTCTCGCCTTCCTCGATCACGCCATCGGCTGCGAGCGCCTCACCCGCCGCGACGATCATCAGCATGCCCCGCTCGAGACCCTCCGCAGCGACGGTGCGATGGGCCCCACTTTCATCGAGGACCATCGCGCTGCGACCCATTCGAGACAGCAGGGCTCCGATTCCCGCGCGCGTCCGGTTGCGCATCGTCGCGTCGAGCGCGCGCCCGGCAAGCAGGAAGAACAGCAGCATGACCGCGCTGTCGAAATAGGCATGGCCCGTGCCCGCGATGGTCTCGTAGAGGCTCAACCCGGTCGCCAGCAGGACCCCGATGGAAATCGGCACATCCATGTTGGTGCGCCGGTGGCGCAGTGCCATTGCAGCGCTCGCGAAGAAGGGCCGGCCGGCATAGGCCACCACCGGCAGGGCAATCATGGCCGACAGCCAGTGGAACAGGTCGCGCGTAGCCCCTTCCGCACCCGACCACACGCTGACCGAAAGCAGCATGATGTTCATCATGCCGAAGCCGGCTACCGCGAGCGCCTGCATAAGCGCCGCTGATTCGTGGTCATCGCGCGCCATCGGATTATCCGCCACCGGCTGGGCCTCGAACCCGATGGCGGCAATCGCTTCGATCAGGTCGTCTTCACCCAGCCACTCGTGGTGGCGGACGGCGACACGCTTGGCGGAGAAGTTCACCCGCGCCGCGTCGACGCCCTCGAGCTTTTCCAGCCCGCGCTCGATCTTAGAGATGCATCCGGCACAGCGCATCCCCGGCACGGTGAACCGGCTGTCGCGCATGGACATGCTCCCCTGCGTGTCGAGTGCGAGCGGGGCATTCATTGCACTTCCGCTTCATCCGTCCAGCGCTGGTCACCGACGGCGATGCTAACGCGCGCGATCCAGCGGCCTGCAGGCAGGGCTTCCTCCGAGAGATAGCTGCTGCTCCCTGCCTGCTTCAGCTGCAAGGACATATCCTGCGGCCGGCCGAGCGGACGCCGCAGATCGGCAGAGACGCGTGCCGCCGTCGGCACACCCTGCGTCGTTACCATCAGCCTGCCGTCGGCAGCGCGCGCTATCTGCGCAGTATAGCCAAGCTTGCGGCCTTCGCGCGCCTCGTCGAGCCAGCCATTGAACTTCTGGCTCGCGACATAGGAGTTCTCAACCACCACGCCACCGAAACCGCCGATAGCAAGCGAGGCCATGTAGAAATTCACCGCAACCACCACCCCGAAACCGGCGACCATGACCATGGCCATGTCCCGTCCTGTGAACTCCCGGCGCATCATTCATCCTCCGGCGCATCGAAGCGCGTTTCCACCACATCCGTTTCGCGTTGCTCATCGAGCGAGGTGATACGGAACTCAAATTGCTGCGCGGCGGTGCCAGCCGGTACGGCGACATAGGCGCGCACTGCCCGCACGAGATCGGCTGGCACTGTCACCCGCTGGGTGGCTGAGGCCTCGTCGCGGTTGATCGTGTCGGTCCACATGAGAGCGCCGGGCAGGCCCTCGACCGCGATCTCCATGGCGCGCGGGCGGCTTTCCATGTTGCGGATCTTGAGCGTGTAGGAATTGCGTACCGACCCGTCCGACATGAGCATGAAGGGCGGGTTGCGATCGGGGGCGATGGTCAGTTCGGTATGGCTGCGCGTACCCAGCGCGAACAGCAGTGCTCCGCCGATCCCAGCCCAGATCATCGAATACGCAATCGTTCGCGGCCGCAGTAGCGTGCGCCAGGGGGATTTCACTGCGCCACCGGTCGCTTCACGCTCGCAATCCTCAAGCGTCGCGTAATCAATCAGTCCGCGCGGGCGTCCGATGTCATCCATGACCCGGTCACAGGCATCGATACACAGCCCGCAGGTGATGCACCCGATCTGCGGTCCCTCGCGGATATCGATCCCCGTCGGGCACACCTGCACGCACTGGGTACAGTCGATACAGTCGCCGAATTGGTCCGGGCTCTTCGCTGCCTTCTTGACGCTTCCGCGCGGCTCGCCGCGCCAGTCCTTGTAGGTCACCAGCAGCGATTTCTCGTCCATCATCGCCGTTTGGATGCGTGGCCAGGGGCACATGTAGATGCACACCTGTTCGCGCATGAAGCCACCCAGCGTCACCGTGGTCAATGTCAGCACCGCGACCGTTATGTAGGCAACCGGTGCCGCCTCTCCGCGCCAGAAATCCCGGACCAGCGTGGGTGCGTCGGCGAAATACATGATCCACGCGCCACCGGTCCAGAAACCGATGAACAGGTAGATGCTCCACTTGAACGCGCGACGCGCCACCTTACCCCAAGTCCACGGTGCCGCGTCGAGGCGGATGCGTGCATTGCGATCACCATCGACGAAGCGGTCGACGTGCTGAAAAAGGTCCGTCCACACCGTCTGCGGACAGGCATAGCCGCACCATGCGCGACCCACGGCGCTGGTCACGAGGAACAGGCCGATCCCCGCCATGATCAGCAGCCCGGCCACGAAGTAAAATTCGTGCGGCCAGATCTCGATGCTGAACATGTAGAAGCGGCGATTGGCGAGATCCACCAGCACGGCCTGGTCGGGCGCGTAAGGGCCGCGGTCCCAGCGGATCCACGGCGTTACATAGTAGATCCCGAGGGTGACCAGCATCACCAGCCATTTGAACCGGCGGAACGGCCCGTCGATCCGCTTGTTGTGCACTGCCTTGCGCGGCTCGTAGAGCCGTTCGGGCAAGTGCACTCGCGCGGGTTCGTGTGGTTCGTGGCGACGCGTCGTCGCCGAAGGATCGGCAACCGCACTCGAGACCGGCTGGTTGCTCTTGGCGATGCCGTCCTCGACGACTACCGACCAGTCGCGTTCCCCCGGTGGCCTGCTGTCTTCAGGGTTGTTCATCGACCGCTACCTCGGGATCCTCGGCAACTTCCACGAAGTCTTCGCCTCCCCCGAGCGAGTGTACATAGGCAGCCAACATCTTCAGCGTCACCGGATCGAGCCGGCCCTCCCACTTGGGCATCATACCCATACGCGGGTTGAGGATCTGCTGCTTGATCGCTTCGCGGCTGCTACCCCGCAGCCAGATCGCATCGTTGAGAGTAGGTGCGCCCTGCGCCCGGTCCCCTTCCCCGCGGATGCCGTGGCAGGCAGCGCAATTGTCGGCATAGATCCGTGCCCCCACCGGATTGCTCTCGGCCTTCCCGCTGAAAGCGAGGACGTGATCGGTCAGGGCATTGAGCTGGTCGGTATCGAACGCGCCCGCGAAGGGCGGCATGACGCTGCTGCGCGTCTTGTCGTCGCCAGCCTGACGGATTCCATGCGCAAGCGTGTATTCGATCGCCTTGAGATCGCCGCCCCACAGCCAGTCGTCGTCATTGAGGTTGGGATAGCCGAGTTCCTGGCTGCCCGCCGCGCCCGAACCATGACACTGAACGCAATTGACGCGGAATGCGGCCGCGCCACCGGCAACCGCCTGCTGCATCAGCGGGCCGTCCTCGGGCAGGCGTTCGATAGGAATGCGGGCCAGCTGCTCGCGCACGGTGGCGCGGGCCTGGTCGGCAGCGCTCATTTCCTCTGCCAGTTCGCCCCGGCTCGACCAGCCCAGCACCCCTTCGGTCGCCCGGTCGATCATCGGCCAGGCGGGATAGGCAATCACATAGCCCACCGAGAAGGCAATCGTCAGATAGAACGTCCACAACCACCAGCGCGGTAGCGGCGTATCGAGTTCCTCGATACCATCCCATTCATGGCCGACAGTCGATGTGCCGGTCGGTTGGTCGATGCGCTTATTCGCCATCGGCTTGTCCTTCGAAGATAAGGTTAGCAGCGTCGCGATTGCGTTTTTTTGCGCCGGGCCGGAACGGCCAGGCACACAAACCGACGAACAGCACCAGCATCACCACCAGCGCATAGCTGTCTGCAAAGTGGCGCAGGGTTTCATAAACGCTCACCGGCCCTTCTCCTCGGCCAGTTCTTCGAGCGGTGCCGCGCTGTCGAAATCGACGAGCGTGCCCAGCATCTGCAGATAAGCGATGAGCGCATCCATTTCGGTAAGCTTTTCGGGATTGCCGTCGAAATCGCGGATCTGCGCCTTCGGATAGCGCGCCGCGAGATCGCCCGGATCGCGGTCCGGGTCCGCCTGCGCGAGCATATCGGTCTCGGCATTCGCGAGATCGTCTTCGGAATAGGGCACACCCACCCGCATCAGAGCGACCATGGTCGCTTCCGGATCTCCGATTTCGAGTTCGGTCTCCTTGAGGAAACCGTATTGCGGCATGACACTTTCAGGCACCACGCTTTGCGGGTCCTCTAGGTGCTGGACGTGCCATTCGTCGGAATAACGGCCGCCCACGCGCGCCAAGTCGGGCCCGGTGCGTTTTGAACCCCACTGGAAGGGATGATCGTACATGCTTTCCGCTGCCAGGCTGTAATGCCCGTAGCGCTCCACCTCGTCGCGGAACGGGCGGACCATCTGGCTATGGCACACATAGCAACCCTCGCGGATGTAGATGTCGCGCCCTGCCTGTTCGAGCGGGGTATAGGGCCGCACGCCCTCCACTTCCTCGATAGTATTGTCGAGATAGAACAACGGGGTGATCTGCACGAGCCCCCCGATGGCTACGGTCACGAATGTGCCGATGGCCAGCAGGGTGATGTTGCGCTCGAGCCGCTTGTGGCCCTTGACGGTTTCTTCGACGACGGGATCGGTCATGGCTTGCGTGATCCTATTCGGCCGGAACGGCACTGGGCTGGTTGACGATCGGACGGTCCGCTTCGGGATCATAAGCAGCGTCGTTGAGCGGTTTTTCGACACGCTGCTTTCCGGCCAGCGTCATCCAGATATTGTAGGACATGATAAGGGCACCGCCGAGGTACATCAGGCCACCCGCGGCGCGCATGACATACATCGGGAACATGGCCGCGACGCTGTCGGCAAAGGACCACACCAGATAGCCGTCAGGCCCGTATTCGCGCCACATCAAGCCCTGCATGATGCCCGCAACCCACATGCTCGCGGCGTAGAAAACGATGCCGATCGTTGCGAGCCAGAAGTGCCAGTTGATCATGCGCAGCGAATACATCCGTTCGCGCTTCCACAACCGGGGCACGAGGAAATAGACGCAGGCGAAGGTGATCATGCCGTTCCAGCCGAGCGCGCCCGAATGCACGTGGCCGATGGTCCAGTCGGTGTAGTGCGACAGGCTGTTGACGCTTTTGATCGACAGCATCGGTCCTTCGAAGGTGCTCATGCCGTAGAAGGCGAGCGCCATTACCATCATGCGGATGATCGGGTCGGTGCGGACCTTGTTCCACGCCCCGTTGAGCGTCATCAACCCGTTGATCATCCCGCCCCAGCTCGGCATCCACAGCATGATCGAGAAGACCATGCCCAGCGTCTGCGCCCAGTCGGGCAGCGCGGTGTAGTGCAGGTGGTGCGGACCCGCCCAGATGTAGAGGAAGATCAGCGACCAGAAGTGGATGATCGACAGCCGGTAGGAATAGACCGGGCGCTCAGCCTGCTTGGGGACGAAGTAATACATCATCGCCAGAAAGCCTGCGGTAAGGAAGAAGCCGACCGCGTTGTGGCCGTACCACCACTGCGTCAGCGCGTCCTGCACCCCGGCAAAGGCGCTGTAGCTCTTGGCGCCCAGCAGGCTCACCGGCATCGCCAGGTTGTTGACGATGTGGAGCATCGCCACTGTGACGATGAAGGCGAGATAAAACCAGTTGGCGACGTAGATATGCGGTTCCTTGCGGCGCGCCAGCGTGCCCACGAAAACCACAAAATAAGCGACCCAGACGATCGTGAGCCACAGGTCGACATACCACTCGGGCTCGGCATATTCGCGCGACTGGGTAATCCCGAGCAGATAGCCGGTCGCTGCCAGCACGATGAACAGCTGATAGCCCCAGAAGACGAACCGCGCGAGATTGGGAAACGCCAGCTGCGTACGGCAGGTGCGCTGCACGACGTAGAAGCTGGTCGCCAGCAGCGCGTTGCCCCCAAAAGCGAATATCACCGCGCTCGTGTGCAGCGGGCGCAGTCGACCGAAGTTGAGATAGGGTTCGAAATTGAGCTGCGGGAACGCCAGCTGAGCGGCGATGAAAACACCCGCCAGAAGGCCCGCAAGTCCCCAGAACATCGTGGCGATGACACCCCAGCGAATGGGATCGTCGTCATACCGCGAAGGACCGTCGGGAAGCTTGAAGAATCCCCGCGCCTTCCCCAGCGGATCGAACCGCGATGCACTGACCCAGACCATCACGAAACCGAGAGCCGCGATAATCCAGGCGTGCGCCGCGAAACCGCTGTCCGCCGCGCCCAGCGCCGCCGCCATCGCAGCCAGCATGACCAGAAACCACAGGCCCACCCGGCCCAGCGCCGTTTCCGCTTGCATAGAATTCTCCGTCCTTTTGCAGGGGGTTAAGCGGACCGCCCACGAAGATCATTGACCCAGATCAAATTCGGAAAAGATTTCACGCGGCCTCGCGCAGGAAGCCCGCCCGGTCACGGAGGCTCTCCACGGCATTCAAAATCACGCCTGAACGGCCCACCGTCTCGATCACCCCGTCGTCCCTGAGCTTCGATAGCTGACGGCTGACGGTCTCGATTGTGAGCCCGAGACTGTCCGAGATATCACGGCGGGACATCGGCAATTCGAGAACCAGCCGGCCGTCCTGCTCGACCCCGATCCGCTCGGCCATCCCGATCAGGAACACGGCGATGCGTTCGCCCGCCGTCTTGCGGCCGAGCGCGATCGTCTTCTCGCGGCACCGGCGCAGCGAAAGCGTAGTGTTTTCCAGCAAATGGTGAAGGACCCCCGCCTCGCTCGATGCCAGCCGGAGGAATTCTGCCGAGTCGAAAGCCAGAACGTCGCAGTCCTTGAGCGCGCTGACGGAGTAGGAATAATTGTCGGGACCGGGGACAGTGAAGACCTCGCCGGCGAACTGGAAAGCGACGATCTGGTCGCGCGTCTCTGACGCGTGCGCCACCAGCTTGATGGCCCCGTCGACCACGAAGACGATCTGCTGGCCCGCCCCCGCGAAATCCAGCGAATGGGTTTTGGCGAGCTGGCTCGATCGGCCGAGCGACTGGAACCGGAAGTATACGGTATCCGACAGATTTGCGGGAAGTATCCGGTTGGCAAATCGCTGGAAGGGTTCGGCTGGTGTGATCATGAAGCCGCCCTCGCCCCGATAAGCCGGCGCTTCCTTGACCCAGATCAATGCCCGCAGAAATTTTTCGCGTCACAGCCGTCCCAGCGCTGCAACATCCCTGGGCCGCATGGGGCGGCCACTGTCGCGCTCGAGGACGATCGAATGAAGAAGTTTCTGGTAGCTGCGCTGGCCGGTACGGCAATGTTCGCCGCACCTGCCCAGGCCGCTGACAACGACGGCAAGCTGCAGGTAAAACTGCTCGGCACCCTTGTCGCACCCGATGGCGAGATTACCGAGATCAACACGGATATCGTGGGCCTTCCCGCCGCGACGCAGACCGAGGCGAGCGACAATTTCGTACCCACGCTGGCAATCGAATATTTCGCGTTGCCGAATTTCTCGATCGAGACGATCTGCTGCGTGACGCAGCATGATGTCGATGCGGTGGCCGGGCTGCCGGGTGCCGAGCTGGTGTCCGACGCCAAGGTCATCCCCGCGACCTTCACCGCGAAGTACCATTTCGATCTCGGCGGTGTGAAACCCTATCTTGGTGCCGGGGCCACTTACTTCTGGTGGGTCGATGTCGAACCGGGTGCGGAGACTATTCCGCTCGGGGTAACGCGCACCACGCTGTCGGACGAATTCGGCCTTGTGCTTCAGGCAGGTGCCGATTTTGCGCTTGGCGACAGCGGTCTCGGCCTGACGATCGACGCAAAGCGCTACTTCGTCGACACGACCGCGCGCTGGTATGCCGGTGATACGCTGGCGATCGAAACCGAGCACAAGCTCGACCCGTGGGTATTGAGCGCTGGCGTAAGCTATCGTTTCTGAACCAAGCCAGGCGGGATTAGCCTGTAACCTGAGAGCCTTGGCCCCCGGGCCATGGGCGAGACGGTTTTGGTGTCATTCAATCGCCCGCCGGAAGTCGTCTCGCAACGACTAGACACGGTGACGCTCAAAGCCGGAAACCTCGACCAGCAACTCTCGATTAAGACACGCGAGACCCAGCTTGGAATGGCGGTAGAAGTAACCACGGCCCCGCAGGGCCCCGTAATGAAAGCCTATAGCGAAGGAGCGGCGCTTAGCGTATCTTATGGCAACGAAACGATCACCATCCCCTCCCGTAGCAGCGATACGGAGATCGACGAGTTCTTCGCCGCATGTGACGCGTGAGAATTTTCAATTTGGTAGCGGAGGAACCAGATAAGTCGTTAGTTTACAATGGCTTAAGACTTAATTCGGGAAATGTGCCAAGTATGACTGTGCCAAAACACACTGGCTTGGCACAGTTTGGCACAGCATTTTTGGCACCAATCCTATCAATCCCAGCTCATCATCTCGACGCCCTGTGCCAAGGCATTGATGGCTGTGCCGCGTCTCAAATGTTTGACTCGTCGGAGGGCTGCTCGGCAAACAAAGTCGGGCCATCGACCGGCTTCCCGTGCTGGTCAAAACCAGTTGCCATGGTGCTTATGAGCTGAATGGTGTTGACCAAGATATGTCGGGCCTCAGCGTCTTGGTACACGCCTTCAACGTGCATGGTTTCATTTCGCCAAGGGTTCTTAACAGCGTCGAGGGTCGCATAAAGTCTCTCCATGAATGCCCCCTCAGATCCGGCCATTCTTTCCCGTGCGGGATATCGAGCTTCGATGCTTTCTTTGATCTTGCGAAGGATCACGCCCCAGTTCCTTTCCGCTGGACGGATAGGATCATCAATCCCGAGGCGTTTGGCAAAGGCGCGAATCCCAATCTCCAAGATTCGCATAGCATGAAACACAGCAGCAGTGGGTCGCTGCACAAGAATACATTTCGCTGCTTCCTCGCAATCGAACCAAGCATCTTGGAACCTGCTCGCAGTAGGTTCTCCCAAAATCTCGTGTGGAGAATTGAGAAGAGGCATCTGCTCGCCTCGAACTACGAAGAGCCTGATAAACTGTAGATGATCCGTGAATCGACTTTCGATGTCTCGAAATGGTTCTGCGATTTCACCGTAGGTGATCTCAAGGGTATGGTTTTGGAGCCGCTTGGCAAACCGAGAGGCGGCAACCCAAGCTGATTGCGCTCCCATTAAAGAGAGATGGCCGCAAAGCTCTTCGATGGTTGCGGCGATACGAACGCGATCGTCACTATCAACGGCCTGGTCCGCACCGCCGAGTTCTCGCTGCGCAATGGTTGAAAGTCGCTGTACTTCTCGAACAGACCCAAGGAACTGTTCTGCATCAAGTTCTATCATCACTCACATACAACATGAGGAGCAAGCAAAGTCCATGAGGCAAGAATAGCTGAATACAGGTATCCCCTGCCCGTTACTACGCAAGTGTGCCAAGAACGGGCGAAAATCGTGCCAAGATTGTGCCAAAAGTCGCAATCATGCTGGCACAAAAATTATCGTAACCCTTATAAATCAGGGGCTTGTCTGTTTGTAATGGTAGCGGAGGAGGGACTCGAACCCCCGACACGCGGATTATGATTCCGCTGCTCTAACCACCTGAGCTACTCCGCCCCGAAAGGCCTGCCGGGGCACTAGCCCGCTCGGCAGGCGGCGCGTTTAGGGCGGTCGGCGCGCGCGGTCAACCGCGCAATTGCGGCTCGGGTGCGATTTTGTCACCCGGCTGCGTTGCGGCCTCGTTCATTCGCCGCACCTTGGCCGCGAGGCCGCGGTTGAGAGCATGCGTCAATGCGGTGTCGACCTCGGGCACCGCGCGCGCATAATGCGCCAGCGCGTCGCGGTCGAAGGTCGCCACGCGGGTGGGCTCGGTGACGATTACCGTGGCAGAAGCAGTCTGGCCCGAAACAAGGCTCATTTCGCCGAGAAATTCCTGCGGGCCGCAGGTCCCCACCACCCGGCCGTCGCATTCGACGCGCGCTGCCCCGCGCGCAACATAGACCAATGGCGGGTCGGGCTGGTCCTGTCGCATGAGCACCGCGCCTGCTTCCACGTCGCGCCACTGCATCAGGTCGCGCAATCTTTGCTGCCGTCCGGGATCCTCTATGCCGAGCAGCCGATCGAACAGGCCGACCTCTTCCTCGAGCATGGCCCCACGCCGCGCACGCCGCCGCAGCACCGAGATCTGGATCGCGTTGACCGCAACGAAGACGAAAGCGATGATTGCCCAGCCGATCTGCCCGAGCAGCGCGAAATGCGCGCAGCCGCCGATCCCGGCGAGCAGCATGATATAGCGCAGCTGGCGGATCGAAGTGGCCGCCATCGCGCCGATCGCCGCCAGCGCGGCCGCGTAAGCCAACAATCCAGCGAGTCCCGCCATTGCCACATACTCCCCCGGTTGCGCCCTTATGGCGCGGCTCGCCCGCGGAATGCAAATGCCTTTACCGGTTCCCATGGGCCGCCGCGATAACGGAACAGTTCCAGACCGTGGAAGGCGAATGGTTGCGGCATGATGGTGCCCGCAAGCTGGGCCTGCAGCGCCTTGGCCTCCTTGCTCGTCACCTTGTTCTGAATGGTTACGTGCAGGCGCGGCCGATGCTGGTCCTGCTGCGTCAGCATGCCGCGGAAATGCTCCGCGATCAGGTCGCGGAGCGAGAGCATTGCCGGGCTCGACAGCTTGATCGCGGTGCCGCCGCCCAGCGGCATAATCCCCTCGACGCGCGCCTCCACCGAGGCAAATTCGGCGGCCAGCCGCTTGAACAGCGTGCACGCTTCCCCCTCGCACATCGCGGGCAGCGCGTGGAACAGCGTGACATGTGCCTCGAGATAGTTGCGTTCGGGCGGGAAATGTGCGGTTCGCAGGGCGGTGAAGCGCGCGTGCAATTCGCGCGGCAATTGCGCGGTGACGATCAGCGGGGCGTCACCGGGTGCGGTCACATTTCCCCGCGCTTACGGCGGATCTCGAACCATTTGGCGACGTTCCGGTTATGCTCGTTCAGCGTTTCCGCGAAGGCGTGCCCTCCGGTTCCATCGGCGACCATATAGCGCGCGCTTGTTTCTGCCGGGTTCAGCACCGCCGCAATCGCCTCGCGCCCGGGATTGGTAATCGGTCCCTTCGGCAGGCCCACCATCGTGTAGGTATTGTAATCGTTGATGGCCGCGATTTCCGACTGGCGGATGCGACGCCCCAGCGGCTTTCCCTTGGTTATGGGATAGATGATCGTCGGGTCCGCCTGGAGCAACATGCCATCCTTGACCCGGTTGGAATACAGGCCCGCGACCATGCGGCGCTCGCGGGCCACACCGGTTTCCTTTTCCACGATCGAGGCGAGAATCACGGCATCGGCGATATTGTCGACCGCGATGTCCGAAGCGCGTTTGGGCCAGGCCTCGGCGAGATAGTTCTGCATTGCGGCCTGCATCCGCGCGAGCACTGCGCTGCGCGCCTCGCCGCGCTCGAAATCATACGTGTCGGGCAGGACCGAACCTTCGACCGGAACCGGAATTTCGCCCGTCAGGTGTTCTTCCGCCATCAGCCGTTCGTGAACCAAAACCGAGGGCAGGCCCTCGGGGATGGTCACGAAGCGACGGATCACCTCGCCATGCTGGAAAGTGTCTAGGATGGTCGCATTGCTCACCCCCGCAGGCAGTAGGAATTCTCCCGCCATGATCGGGTCGGACGATCCGAGCAACTTGGCGCGAAGCAAGAAACCCTCGGGGTCGGCGATCAGCCCTTCTTCTCCGAGCTTGTCCGCAACCGAGGTCAGGCTGGCGCCCGATGGGACGATGAAACTGGTGTCCTCCTCGATCTCGGAACTGCCCCACCAACCGGCGAGGAACCAGATCGCGCCGATGGCCAGGACCAGCGAGAGGACGCCCGCGAGGAGGCACCCGGCTTTCTTCACGTCAGTCGACCTTCTTGACGATCAGCGAGGCATTGGTCCCGCCGAAACCGAAGCTGTTGTTGAGCGCCGCCTTCACTTCGCGCTGCTTGGCCTGCTTGGGCACGAGATCGACACCCTCGGTACCCTCGTCCGGATTGTCCAGATTGAGCGTCGGCGGGACGATCTGATCGCGGATCGCGAGAATGCAGAAGATTGCCTCCACCGCGCCCGCGCCGCCGAGCAGGTGGCCGATGGCGGACTTGGTGCTGCTCATCGATGCGCCGCTCAGATCATCGCCCAGAACGCGCTTGACCGCGCCCAGTTCGATCGTGTCGGCCATGGTCGAGGTGCCGTGCGCATTGACGTAATCGATATCGCCGGCAACGAGACCGGCTTTTTTCAGCGCCATGCGCATCGCCAGTTCCGCGCCCTTGCCCTCGGGATGCGGCGCCGTGACGTGATAGGCATCGCCGGAAAGGCCGTAGCCGACCACTTCGGCATAGATCGTCGCACCGCGGGCCTTGGCGTGCTCGTATTCCTCGAGCACCACCACGCCCGCTCCCTCACCCATCACGAACCCGTCGCGGTCGCGGTCATAGGGACGGCTCGCTTCGGTCGGACGGTCGTTCATGCTCATGTTGAGAGCGCGCGCCTGCGCGAAGCCCGCTACGCCGAGCGGGTTGATCGTGCTTTCCGCCCCGCCCGCCAGCATGACATCGGCATCGTCCAGCGCAATCATACGCGCGGCATCGCCGATCGAATGCGCGCCGGTCGAACAGGCAGTGACCACCGCGTGGTTGGGGCCCATCAACCCATATTTTATCGACACCTGGCCGCTGATGAGATTGATCAGCCGTCCATGGACGAAATGCGGCGAAACGCGGCCCGGGCCGCGTTCATGCAGCACGATGCTTTCCTTCTCGATCCCCGGCAGGCCGCCGATGCCCGACCCGATCGAAACGCCCGTGCGCAGCTTGAGCGCATCGTCCATGTTGTCGAGACCCGCGTCCTCGAGCGCCTGTCCGGCGGCATCGATGCCATAGACGATGAAGGGATCGACCTGGCGCTGAACCTTGTGATCGACGCGCTTGTCGGGATCGAAACCGTCTTCGTGATCCTTGGGCTTCACTTCGCAGGCGATGGTGCATTTCTGCCCCTCGGTGTCGAAACGGGTGATCTGGCCCGCCCCGCTCTTGCCCGCGATCAGGTTCTTCCAAGAGGTCTCCACATCACCGCCAAGGGGGGTGACGAGGCCCAGTCCGGTAACGACCACACGACGCATGCAATTCTCCGCAGATAAGACAACAGGCCCGGCCCGCTATCGGGTCGGGCCTGTCCGGTCCCGCACGACGGCGGGAAATCGAAAGCGCTGGGCTTAGCCCTTGTGCTCTTCGATGTACTTGGTCGCGTCGCCGACGGTGGTGATCTTCTCAGCCGCATCGTCGGGGATTTCCACGCCGAATTCTTCTTCGAACGCCATCACCAGCTCGACGATGTCGAGGCTGTCTGCACCGAGATCGTCGATGAAGCTGGCTTCCTGGGTGACCTTGTCGGCCTCGACGCCGAGGTGCTCGACGACAATCTTCTGCACGCGGTCGGCAGTATCGCTCATTTTTGTCCCTCTCAGATTTGGGGGTTTGTGAATTGCCTGCCGCCCTAATGAGTGCCGCTGGCAAGCGCAAGAGGCTGCCGACACATGCCCGGCAAAGCCTCCCTTCTCAATTCGCGGCTTCGACAGGAGAATGCGGCGGGTAGCGGCGGTCCAATTGCCGCTCCGCGCGGAGCCGGCTGGTGACCCGATCAAGCCCGGCGCGCGCATAGTCGCGCCCATTGCTGCCCGCCAGATTGCGTTCATAGAGCAGTATCGCATCTTCAAGCCGGTCCTCGCGCTCGGCACAAAGCCCGGCGTTGAACAATAGCGAGCCATGGTCGGGATTGGCGGCGAGCAGCGCCTCGAACTGCCCGCAGGCCCCCGCCTGGTCGGTCTTGGTGAGGCGTACCGCATCCTTGAAACTTGCGGAATCCTCGCGCTCCAGCCCTTTCCTGCTTTCCATGATCCGCACATTCTCGCGGCGGTACTCGGGCGCGAGATCATACCGCACGCGGACCGCGAATTCGTCGACCATCTCCTGCATCATGGCGTTGGCTGACGGTTCACTCTTATCGTCGTCACAATAGCGCTGCGTCCGGGTCAGGGTGTCATCCGCCGCATAGAGCGTGCCGCCTGCGCGTGCGATCAGCCGGACCGACGGATCGAAGCGGACCGCAAGTTTACGACATCGATAGACCTCGACCTTTTCCTCGACGCATTTCTTGCGCTCGTCGCGGCGGACACAGCGTGTGCGCTTCTTGGTGCCGTCTCTGATGTCGAGGATTTCGCCGCTCGCGGTCCCGCGCATGGTCGCCGCGCCATAATCTCTCGCTGCAGTCTCGCCGGTGCTGTAGCCGTAGCGGCGCGCTTGTCCCGCGAGGATCGTGAAGTAGGGCTCGCGATCAAGACGGACGGCCTCCAGCCGATCCGCCAGCGCGATCGCCAGTTCCTCGCCCACATCGCCGCCGAACCGCTCGACGGCGATCTCCCGAACTTCGACCGCACCGGATTGGCGTGCTGCGTAGACGCCTTCGACGGTCAGCACTTCAGCGGTGACCGTTCCCGGAACGGCGAGCGCCAATCCTGCCAGCGCAAAACCTGCAAATGTCCGCATTCCTTCCCCCCGTGTTCGCAAGGGGAAGGCTAGATCAGCGCGGTGACGCTGTCATGAACGATTGCGTCAGCTATTGTCAGGCTTCGGAGCTTCCACAGTGCGGACATGCACGTCGCGCAGCTGGCGCGGGCTGACGAGATTGGGCGCGCCCATCATCAGGTCCTGCGCCTTCTGGTTGAGCGGGAAAGCGATCACTTCGCGAATGTTCGGCTCGTCCGCCAACAGCATCACGATGCGGTCGATGCCGGGGGCCGAACCGCCGTGCGGCGGCGCGCCCAGCTTGAACGCTTCGATCATGCCGCTGAAGTTCTCGTCGACATCGGCCTGGCTGTAGCCGGCGATCTCGAAAGCCTTGTACATGATGTCCGGACGGTGGTTCCGGATCGCGCCCGAAGACAGCTCGTATCCGTTGCAGACGATGTCGTACTGCCACGCCTTGATCTCGAGCGGGTCCTGGTTTTCCAGCGCGTCCATCTCGCCCTGCGGCATCGAGAACGGGTTGTGGCTGAAGTCGATCTTCTTCGCGTCCTCGTCATACTCGAACATCGGGAAATCGACGATCCAGCAGAACTTGAAGCAGCCTTCCTCGATCAGGCCCAGCTCTTCGGCCACACGCGTGCGCGCAGCGCCCGCCAGCTTGGCGGCGTCCTTTTCCTTTCCCGCCGCGAAGAACAGGCCGTCGTTTTCGCCCAGGCCGAGTTCGGCATAGAGCTTTTCCATGCCTTCGGGGCCGTGGTTCTTGGCGATCGGGCCACCAAATTCGCCGCCCTTGCGAGTGACGTAGCCAAGCCCGGCGAAGCCCTCGCGTCGTGCCCAGTCGTTCATCTCGTCGAAGAACTTGCGGCTCTTCTCATGCGTGTTCGGCGCGGGGATCACGCGCACGCGCCCGCCGCCGCCCACGATCTTCTCGAACAGGCCGAAGCCCGAAGTCTCAAAGTGTTCGGTCACGTCCGAGATGATCAGCGGGTTGCGCAGATCGGGCTTGTCGCTGCCGTATTTCAGCATCGCTTCGGCGTAGGGAATGCGCGGGAATTCGCCAGCCGGGGTCACGCTCTTGCCGTCTGCGAATTCCTCGAACACGCCCGCCAGCACAGGCTCGATAGCCTGGAAGACATCTTCCTGCGTGACGAAACTCATCTCGAAGTCGAGCTGGTAGAACTCGGGGCTGCGGTCTGCGCGCAGGTCTTCATCACGGAAACAGGGCGCGATCTGGAAATAGCGGTCGAAACCGGCGACCATCAGCAATTGCTTGAACATCTGCGGCGCTTGCGGGAGCGCGTAGAAGCGGCCCGGGTGCAAGCGACTGGGCACGAGGTAGTCGCGTGCGCCCTCGGGGCTCGAGGCGCCGAGGATCGGCGTCTGGAACTCGCTGAAACCCTGGTCGGTCATGCGGCGGCGCAGCGAGGTGATAACCCGGTTGCGCAGCATGATGTTGGCATGCACCCGCTCGCGGCGCAGGTCGACGAAACGATACTTGAGGCGCGTTTCCTCGGGATAGTCCTCCGCTGAATTGACGATCAGCGGCAGGTCTTCCGCGCGGCTCTGCACGCTGACCTCGCGCGCGAAGACCTCGATCTCGCCCGTCGGCAGGTTTGCATTGACCGCCACATCGGCGCGCGCCTTGACCGTGCCGTCGATGGTGACCACCGATTCTAGCTTGATCCGGTCGAGGATCGGTAGCGCCGGGCTGTCTTCATCCGCGACGATCTGGGTGATGCCGTAATGATCGCGTAGATCGACGAACAGCACGCCGCCATGATCGCGCTTGTTGTGCACCCAACCCGACAGGCGAACGGTGTCGCCGACATTGTCCTTGGTCAGCTGGGCGCAGGTATGGGTACGATAGGCGTGCATGAAAAGGTCGATCTTTCTGCCGAAATGGAATGAAACCGCGCGCGCAAGCAGGCGCCGCGCAAAAGCGCGCCCCTAACAGCCATCGAGGGCGGTTTTGTCAAGATTCGTCTGGTGGCGGACTAGGCAATCCGCGCGCGCCGCAAGGCGCGCAGTACGCCTGCGCGTAGCCATGGCCTCTCGCTCGGAGGCGGAGCCCGCATCCCGCATCGTGCGAGCACGCCGTTCATCGCCCAGGCATCGTCTTGCATGAGGCTGTCGCGCGAGCGCCAGGTAACCGACAGCGATATCGACGGCACATCCCCTACCCTCACCGTGTGCGGGACCTTGAACGGGACATAAAGCGCGGCACCCGGCACGAGATCGCAATGCATCGCCTGATCCGCCATGTGCGGCGACCATTCGAGCAGATTGTCGCCGCAGCGATGATACCGCTCGTTGTCCGCCTGCGACGGCAAACCGGCCTCCTCGGGGAGCATGGCGAACCGCTTGCTCCCCGCGATCTGGAACAGGATATTGAATTCGGGGTCGAAATGCAGCGGGGTCACCAGCCCCGGCGAGCTGACGAAGAGAAAGGCGGTCGGGCGCAGCACTGGTCCGGTACGCAGTTGCACGACCGGCTCGATCGCGGCGAGAATGTCGCTGACCAATGGTGCGAATTGGGGCCACCGGTCCAATTCGCGCAGCATGATCCAGCGCCGCGCCCCTGCCAGTTCCGCCACCAAGGACCGCAGGTCGGTGGGCAGGTCGCGGCGAACCTTGAAACGACCCGCGGGCGTGTCCTCGCGTACCTCGATCAAGGATCGGTCACCGTTGGCAATGAGGTCGGCCAAGTTACCCCAGTCGAATACCGGATCGGCGGACAGCGAGTGCGTCATCAATTGCGCGGATCGCGGATATGCCTGCCACAGTGGCGCGCGTTCGAAGCGCGTCGTGGCGACGCCCTGTTCGAACGCATGCTGCAGTTCCATCCCACTCATGGCCGTGCGGATAGCAGCCAGGCGTTAAGACCTGCTTGACCCCCATCATGGCAAGTCTAAAGCGGCGGCCAGCTTAGCGGTGCACAGCGCAGCGCATGCGATTGCAGGCGGTGTGCGAAAGCGGCTAGCCTGCCCTCGCGGGACGAACCCGCACCACAAAATGGGCCACGGCCCGAGGGCGGCACTCCGCCCGCAAGCAACGAAAAGACACGATGAAAATACACGAACTGATTACCGAAACCGCACCGCTCGCCGAACTGTGCGAGCGGCTGGCGAAGAGCGACTTCGTCTGCGTCGATACCGAATTCATGCGCGAGAACACCTATTGGCCCGAGCTGTGCCTGGTGCAGATCGGCAATGAGGAGGAGGCGGCGGCGGTGGACCCGCTGGCCGAAGGCATCGATCTCTCTCCGCTATGGGAACTGCTGTGCGACAATGACGAAGTGCTCAAGGTCTTCCATGCCGGCGGGCAAGACGTCGAGATCGTCTACAACTTTACTGGAAAAACCCCGCAGCCGATCTTCGACACACAGATCGCGATGATGGCGATCAGCCAGTCGGAGCAGATCGGTTATGCCAATTTGGTCGAGAGCTGGCTCGGCTTGACTATCGACAAAGGTGCGCGCTTTACCGACTGGAGCCGTCGCCCGCTGACCGAACGCCAGATCGAATATGCCATCGGCGACGTGACGCATCTGGCGCAGATCTTCCCCCGCATTCTGAAAAAGCTGATCAAGACCGGCCGCGGTGCTTGGCTCGATGCGGAGATGGAAAAGCTGGCCGATCCGGATAACTACGCCAACGATGCCGAGATCGCATGGAAGCGTATTCGCTCGCCCGGGCGCAATCCTGCGGTGCTGGGCCGGCTGAAGGCGCTCGCCGCATGGCGCGAGAGCGAAGCCCAACACAAGAACATCCCGCGCGGCCGCATCATGCGCGACGAGACGCTAGCCGATATCGCCAGTCATCCGCCGAAGAAGCAGGCTGATCTCACCAAGGTGCGCGGCCTGTCAAACGCGTGGAAAGACAACGATATAGGCAAGCGTCTTCTCAAGGTACTGGATAAGGCGGAACCACTGCCCAAATCCGAGATGCCCGAAAAACCCAAGCGTGGCGCTCCGCTCGGCAAGGAAGGCGCGCTGGTTGCCGATTTGCTCAAGCTGCTGCTCAAGATCCGTGCGCGCGAAATCGATGTCGCAGCGCGGCTGCTGACCCGCGCCGACGAGATGGAAGCTCTCGCTGCGGGCGTGCGCGACCTCAAGATACTCGAAGGCTGGCGCTACGACGTGTTTGGCAAGGATGCGCTCGAACTGGTCGAGGGACGCCTTGCCTTCGCGGTCAAGGACGGACGCCTGCTGATGACCCATGTCGACGAGCTCCACGCGGGCATGGTCGAAGCGCAGGCCGCGGAATAGCGCGCGCGTGAGCACCTACCTCCCAACGCTCAAGCAGCTGCAATATCTGGTTGCGCTGCACGAGCATGGCCATTTCGGTCGTGCGGCGGATGCCAGCTTCGTGTCGCAATCGACGTTGTCGGCCGGCATCCGCGAACTGGAATCGCTGCTGGGTGTGACTCTGGTCGAACGCAGCCGCCGCGTGGTGCGCTTCACTGCGCTTGGCAATCAGGTCGTGGACAAGGCGCATCGCATCCTGCGCGAGGCGGAAGAACTCGCCGATTTGGTGCACGCTGCCGGCAAGCCGCTCGCCGGGCAGTTGCGTATGAGCGTAATTCCCACCATCGCCCCCTTCCTGCTGCCGCGCTTTCTCCCGCGATTGCGCCGCGAACGACCCGATCTGGAGCTCCTGCTGCGCGAGGAAACGAGCCACGACGCGGTCGAATCGCTGCAGCATGGCCGAGTCGACTGCGTGCTGCTGGCGCTTCCCTTCGCCACGGGCGAGGTGGAAATGGCGCATATCGGCGATGACGAACTCTACGTCGCCTTCCCCAAGGACGATCCGCGCGACCCGCCCGACTTCGTCCCGCCGAGCATGATCGACGAGGGCCGGCTACTGCTGCTCGAGGATGGACACTGCCTCAAGGATCACGCGCTCGCGGCCTGCAACCGGCCGGAAATGCGCGCGTCCGCCACGATGATCGGGACCAGCCTGCACACGCTGGTGCAGATGGTCGACAATGACCTCGGCCTCACCATGCTACCCAAGATGGCGGTCGACGCAGGGATCCTCGACGGCACGCAGGTCGTCGCCCGCCCGCTCAAGAGCAAGACGGCGACGCGCGAGGTCGCCCTGATCTGGCGCAAGAACTCTCCCCGCCGCGCCGATTTCGAATTGCTGGCCGAAGAGCTGCGCGCCGGTTAGAATGCCAGCGAGCATTTGGGTCGATTGGCATCAGGAGACAAACGCCATGTTCTGGAGATTGATCGGACTGGGCTTGGTCGGATATCTCGGCACGAAGCTGCTGTCTGGCAAGTCAGGCTCGCGCAATGCCGCCTATGCCAAAGGGCAGCCGCATGATTTCCATACCGACGTCCGCGATGCTGGGCCCGGCGCGATGCGCGACGGATGCGATGGCGAATGGACTGAAGTCGATGAAGATCTCGACGAAAGTTTCCCCGCCAGCGATCCGCCGGGCGGATACTGATCCGTCGATGCCTTAGAGCAGGACCGAACGCGGGCGGCCCTGCAGACATGCGTGCGAGATCATCGTGTTCGCACGCGCCATAGGCCGCTCGCGTGGAAACAGCCCGGTGATATGATCCACGATCGCGGGGTGCAGCGGTCGATCGAACCACACACCCGCGGTCTGACCCTCGATCCATCTCACCAGGCCGGTAAAGGCTTCGAAGCCCGGCAATTTAACCGTGATGGTGCCGAGCGTGAGATGGAAATGGCCATGGTCGATCAGGCAGCCACCTTGCGAAAGGTCGAGCACGATTGCGTCCGGATACCGGACCTTGCCTTGGCGCAATCTGGCCTTCGATGACAATTCATAGCGCGATTGCGCCCGCTTCTCTTCCGCGTACACCGCTGGGTCCTCCCGTCGTATGATCCCACGACGGTGTTCGCATCCCGCGGCAAATTGTTCGTCAAATCGAAGCTACGGCAAATGCCTTAGCGCGCCGAGGATGGTTTTGCGGGACCAATCCTGCAGATCGAGCAACTGATCAATCCATGTGCTTGAGACCGACGCGCAGGTAGTCCCAACCGGTGATAACAGTCAGCACGGCCGCAGCCCAGAGCGTGGCGAGCCCGACCGTGTGCGGGACATTGGCGTCGATCTCGCCCAGTGCGATGGTCCATCCGGGAAGTCCCTGCCCGAGGATCAGCGAACCGAGCGAGACCATCTGGAAAGTCGTCTTCCACTTGGCCAGCTTCGACACCGGCACCGAGACCTGCAACGGCCCGAGGAATTCGCGTAACCCCGAAACCGCGATTTCGCGCATCAGGATGATCAGGCCTGCGATCACGTGCGCATCGCCGACATACGGGCCGCGCAGCACACCCTGCGCCGCAAGCACGAGGATCACCGCCGCGACCATGATCTTGTCGGCGATCGGGTCGAGGAAGATGCCCAGCTTCGATACCGTCCCGCTGGTCCGCGCGAGATAGCCGTCGAAATAGTCGGTCACCCCCATCAGGCAATAAAGCCCGAAGGCGAGCAGGTAGCCCATTTCCCAGCCCGGCCACCATAGGAAGTAGGCCAGCAGCGGGATCGCGAAGATGCGCGATAGCGTGAGGATATTGGGCAGCGTCAGCATCGTGCGCGCTTGCCTAGCGGCAATCGTCCCGTCGCAAAAGCCGCTCAATTCCCTTGTCCGCCATGGCGATAGCATTAGACTCGCCGGCAAGAATGGGTTTCGCCCCGGGGGGACATGTTTACATCCACGCATTTGCTGCGCCGCAGGCGGTTCCTGCCGCTTTTCGTCACGCAGCTGTTCAACGCGTTCAACGACAACCTCTACAAGACCACTATGGTCCTGTTTGTCGTCTACGCGGTCTATAACGACGAAAGCACCGAGGCGACCTTCAGCGGGTTGGCTTCGGGCCTGTTCATCCTGCCCTTCTTCCTTCTTTCGGCGCTGGCCGGGCAACTTGCCGATATGCGCGACAAGGCGCGGATCATCCGCACGGTGAAATTGTGCGAGATCGGCCTGATGTGCATTGGCGCGGCGGGTCTCTACATGGCGTGGCAGGGGACGTTGGTGCATGCGGTCGCGATCCCGCTGTTGCTGCTGGCGCTGTTCCTCACCGGGGTCCAGTCGACCTTCCTCGGGCCGATCAAATACGCGATCCTGCCCCAGCACCTCAAGAAGGACGAGGTACTCGCCGGCACCGGGCTGGTCGAAGCAGGGACCTATATCGCGATCCTCGCGGGCACGATCCTCGCTGGCCCTCTGGCAGTTGAGCATACCGGCTGGGCGGCGATCGGCATCATCGTGACTGCCTGCATCGGCTATCTTGTCAGTCGCCAGGTCCCCCCCGCCCCGCCCATGGGCGAGGTCGAGAAGCTCGACTGGCATATCCTGCGCGCTTCGGTGAAGTTGGTGCGCGACACGATGCACAATGCTGAGGTCTATTACGCAATCCTCGCGATCAGCTTCTTCTGGACGATCGGCGCGGTGCTGTTCATCCAGTTCCCGCCGCTGGCGAAGAACACCATCATGGCCAGCCCCGAGGTCGCAAGCCTGTTCCTTGTGGTATTCTCGATCGGGGTGGCGATCGGCTCGGTCGCGATCAACGCGCTGCTCAAGGGGCGCGTCTCGGCGCGCTATTCGCCGATCTCGGTAATCGTGATGGGCGTGTTCGTGGTGGCCTTCTATGTCGTTGCCAAGCTGTGGGAAGCGGACCAGCCGACCAGCCTGCTGAGCGTCCAGGAGTTTATTGCCTGGCCGACGGCTGCCGTATTGCTGTTGTGCCTGTTAGGGATCGCTGTCGCCGGGGGCATGTTCGTCGTGCCGCTCTACGCCTTTCTCACCACCCGCGTGTCGCCCGACAAGGCATCGCGCACCATTGCCGCGAACAACATCGTGAATTCGGGCGCGATGGTCGCCGGCTCGCTGGTCGCCATGGGAATGAGCGCGGTGGGCATTCCTATCACCGAGCAGGTGCTGCTTTGCGCTTGTATGTGCCTGTTCTCGGCGTGGCTCGGCAAGCGCCTGGTGGCAGCGGAAAACGAGGCGGCCGAACTGGCCGCCGCAATGCGCATCTGAGCCGCCAGGTCAGATGATGAAGGCGAACACTGCCGCGAAGGTGGCGAAATAGGTCGTCGCCATGCCACGGACATCCTGCGCGGTCAGTCGCCAGTCGACAGAGCCTGTAGCGGGCACATCGGCAAACGCCGAGCGCCGTTGCGGCAGGCTGGCGCGAAACCAGTGGCGGGCGGACTCGTTGGTCAGGACTAAGGCGCGTCGCATACGGCAGGGTTAACGCTTTCTTAACCATTTTGTATCCCGTCGAATTCGAGTTGTCCCCAATCGGCACGCCTGCGTCGCGCCACCGGAGGAGTACGGCGATTGCGCCCGCACGCACGGCGCGGTAACCGCCGCAGCATGACTGCGCCCGACACGCCCCCAGCCGCCCGACTGCTTGTCGATTGTCTCATCGAACAGGGATGCGACCGCATTTTCACCGTGCCCGGGGAAAGCTTCCTTCAGGTGCTCGACGGGCTCGGACGGCAGGATGCAATCGAACTCGTGACCTGCCGGCAGGAAGGCGGAGTATCCTTCATGGCCTGCGCCGACGGGGCGATGACCGGTCGGCCCGGCATCGCGTTTGTCACGCGCGGGCCGGGGGCGACCAATGCCAGCATCGGCGTCCATGTCGCACGACAGGATTCGCAGCCGATGATCCTGTTCATCGGCGATGTCGACAGCGAGATGCGTGATCGCGAAGGCTTCCAGGAAGTCGATTTCACCGCCTTCTTCGGGCCAATCGCGAAATGGGCTGCGCGGATCGATTCCGCCGATCGCATCCCCGAATATGTCGCGCGGGCCTATGCCATGGCCGTTTCGGGCCGCCCCGGCCCCGTGGTTCTCGCCCTGCCCGAAGACATGCTGAACCGCGCGACGAAGGCTTCGCCTCGTCGGCGGGTGGAGCGCCCGGCGCAGGCCCCCTGCCCCGATGCGATGCAGGCGCTGATGGCGCTGATCGCCGATGCCGCATCGCCGATCGCGATTATCGGTGGTGCGGGCTGGAATGCGAAGGCCCGGGCACATTTCCAGCTATTTGCCGAACGGCTTGGGCTTCCGGTTGCCACCGCGTTCCGGCGGCAGGACGCGATAGCGCCCTCGAGCCCGGTCTATGCGGGCAATCTGGGCTATGGCCCCAACCCCAAACTTGTGGCCCGGGTACGCGAAGCCGATCTCGTGCTCGCGATAGGCGCCCGTCTGGGCGAAGCGACCACCGACGGATACACCGTGCCACCGCTTGCTGCGCCCGATCGCAAGCTAGTGCATGTGCATCCCGATGCCGACGAGTTGAACAGCGTTTACCCCGCCGACCTCGCCATTTGCGCAAGCATGGACGAGTTCGCTGAAAGCGCGGCCCTGTGGGACGAGGGCGCGGTGATTGATTTCGACGCGGGTGCACAGGCACATACGGAATGGGAAGAATGGGCGACCGCGCATCCCAACGATCACGCGCTGGACATGGGCCAAGCGGTTCAGTTCATGCGCGACACGCTGCCTGCGGACACGATCATCTGCAATGGCGCGGGCAATTTTTCGGGCTGGTGGCACCGTTACTGGCGCTACGAGGGGTTCCCCACGCAATTGGCGCCGACCTGCGGCGCGATGGGCTATGGTGTTCCGGCCGCGGTCGCGGCAGCGCTCCGCCACCCGGAACGCACCGTCGTAGCCGTTGCGGGCGACGGCGATTTCCTGATGAACGGCCAGGAACTGGCAACCGCTGCACAGCATGGTGCCGATCTGATCGTTATCGTGGTCGACAATTCCGCCTATGGCACGATCAGGATGCACCAAGAGCGCGAATTCCCCGGCGAAGAACGGATCAGCGGCACCCGGCTCGCCAATCCCGATTTCGCCGCGCTGGGCGCAGCCTATGGCGCATGGTCGACGCACGCCGCCACTACCGAGCAATTCAAGGAAGCGCTTATCGCTGCGGAGGGACGCAGCGGCATTCGCCTCATCCATTGCACCATCGATATCGAGCAGCTTGCAGCCAGTGGAGCAAGTGTCAGCGGGCTACGCGCCCACTAGGCCTTCAGTCCTTTCAGGGTGGGGTCAGATTCCCGCCATAGAGCAGATGACCGACCATTCGTCGGGCTTGATTTCCGCCACCGACAGGCGCGACAGCTTTACCAGCTCACAATCGGCCAGCTTGGGTTCGGCCTTGATCTGCTTGAGCGTGACCGGGTGTGGCAGCTTGGTCTTGGGCTTGACCTTGACCGCCGCCCACTTGCCCTCCGGGTCGGTCGGATCGGTGATGCCCGCCACGCTGACCTCGCAGATGCCGACGATCTCCAGCCCTTCCCGCGAATGGTAGAAGAAACACTGGTCGCCGACTTCCATCGCCGCCAGATTGTTCTTAGCGCGATGATTGCGCACGCCGTCCCACGTGCCCTCTTCCTCTGCGACAAGATCGTCCCAGCTGTACTTGAATGGTTCGGATTTCATCAGCCAGTAACGCATCGCGGAAGCGTCTCCGTGAATAGATTGGGTTACCGCGCGGGTAGCGGCTGCGCTCGTCATTGGCCAGCCCTGCGAAACGCGCAGTTAACCTGTTTTTAGGCGACCCGCCCTAAGCCAGAATGGCAAATCGAACCCAGGGGGCGGGATTGACCGCAAAGACTGCCAGGACCACCGACCGCCGAGCCGCCAAGCCGGGCGAGAAGCCCGCTCGCCGCGAGCACGACATGGTCACCTTGGGGATCGCCTTCGCCGCGATCATCCTGTTCGTGGGCACCGCGGGCGTAGTCCTGCCCAATCTGATCGATGCCTGGCAGGGTGAGGCGGCGTCGCTCGATGCCGCGTTGACCAATGCCTTGCTGCTGAACATCGCGCTCATCCTGCTCGGCTGGCACCGGTACAAGGCGCTGACCGAAGAGCTCAAGTCGCGTCGCGCATCGGAAGAAGAGGCCCGCCGGCTAGCGGATATCGACCACCTCACCGGCTGCTACAACCGCCGCAGCTTCACTGCTGCGCTGGGCGACCTGTTGACACATCTCGAACGGCGCGAGCAGGCTCTGGCGGCAATCGCGGTGGATCTCGACAATTTCAAGCAGGTCAACGATCTGCACGGTCACCAAGCGGGTGACGAAGTGCTGCGCAACACCGCGGCGCGGATCCAGCGGCTGCTGCCCGACGGCGGCATCCTGGCCCGACTGGGTGGCGACGAATTCATCTGCGTCGTGCCGTACCACCCCAAGGTGCCCGACCGCGTCGACCAGCTCGCCACGCGCATGATCGAACATGTCGCACGGCCGGTCGAATATGGAGACACACCGGTCGATGTCACCATGTCGATCGGGATCGCCTCCAGCACGCAGATGGAGAATGCGCGCGATGGCGAGGATGCGGCCGAACGGCTGATGCACAAGTCGGATATCGCGATGTACCACGCCAAGAAGCAGGGCAAAAACCGCTTTTACTGGTTCGAACCGCAGATGGAAAATGAGCTGCGCTTTCGCAACGAGCTGGAAGCAGGCATCCGTCGCGGCATCGCTAATGGCGAGTTCCGCCCCTATTACGAACAGCAGATCGACCTCGAAAGCGGCAAGCTGGTCGGATTCGAAATGCTGGCGCGCTGGGAATCGCCCGAAATGGGAGTCGTCGGACCCGACATCTTCATTCCCATCGCCGAGGAAATCGGCGTCATCGGCGAAATGAGCGAAGCGCTGATTGCCTGCGCTTTCGAAGATGCCAAGGAATGGGACGCCGAACTTACCCTCTCGGTCAATATCTCGCCGGTGCAGATGCGTGATCCGTGGTTCGCCCAGAAGCTGCTCAAGCTGCTGGTACGTCACAATTTCCCCGCCTGCCGGCTCGATATCGAGATTACCGAAAGCTGCCTGCATGAGAATGTCGGCATGGTCCGTTCGATGATCAGCAGCTTGCGCAATCAGGGAGTGCGGGTCAGCCTCGACGATTTCGGCACCGGCTATTCCAGCCTGTCGCAACTGCGCAGCCTGCCGTTCGACAGGCTGAAGATCGATCGTGCGTTCATTTCCGAACTGAAGCAGGAAGAGCACGGCGAAAAGCTGGTCGACGCTATCCTGACCATGAGCGACGGGCTGAACCTGCCCGTGACCGCGGAAGGCATCGAGAACGAAGTCGTGCTCGAGACGCTCAAGCGGATGGGCAAGATGAAGGGCCAGGGCTATCATTACGGCCGCCCCGAACCCGCGGGAATGGTGCTCGAAAGGCTCGGACGGCAAGACCTGCTGGCCAAGGACCGGCACTCCAATATCACCAAGGTCGATTTCACCGCCACCGAGAAGCGCCAGGGTGGCGATAAACGCGCCGGGTGACACGGTACTGGACGCTGCAGCGGCGAGTGCATAAATGCGCCGCAGGATGCGTGTCGATTTCATCAAGATGCACGGGCTGGGCAACGACTTCGTCGTGCTCGACGCGCGTGCGCGGCAATTGCCTGACATCGACCAGGCCACCGCCAGCGCCATCGCGGACCGGCGTACGGGGATCGGCTGCGACCAGCTGATCCTGCTCACGGCGAGCGAGGCTGCGGATTTCCGCATGCGGATTTTCAACAATGATGGCAGCGAAGTCGGGGCGTGCGGCAATGCCAGCCGCGCGGTCGCACTGTTGCATGGCGCCCCTGCGCGGGTCGAAACCGATGGCGGTCTCATCGCAGTCGAACCCAGCGGGAGCGGGGCAAGCGTCGATATGGGCGAACCGCGGTTCGACTGGGACGCAATCCCGCTGGCCTATGCCATGGACACTGCGGCCCTGCCGGTGGGGTGGGATGGTCTCGATCAGCCGGGTGCGGTGAATGTGGGCAATCCGCATGTCATATTCTTCGTCGGCGACGTGGACGCTGTCCCGCTCGACACGATCGGACCCGAGATCGAGAACGACCCGCTGTTTCCCGAGAAGGTAAACGTGAACGTCGCGAGCGTGATCGACCGCGAGCATATCCGCCTGCGTGTATGGGAACGCGGGGCCGGTCTCACGCGCGCCTGCGGGACCGGTGCCTGCGCCACTGCGGTACATGCGATGCGGCGCGGCCTGGTCGAACGCGAGGTCACCGTCAGCTTACCCGGCGGCGATCTGACGATCGCGTGGCGATCCGACAACCGCATCGTGATGACCGGGCCAGCGAACGAGGCCTATCGCGGCAGCTTCGAATGGAGCGACTACGCGTGAGCGAACCGCAGGTCATCTCGCTCGGCTGCCGACTCAACATTTCCGAAAGCGAGCAGATCGGCGCGATTCTGGCGCAGGAACGCGACCTCGTCGTGATTAACAGTTGTGCGGTCACGAGCGAAGCCGTGCGGCAGACCCGTCAGGCGATCCGCCGCGCGCGCCGCGCCAATCCAGATGCCCGCCTGCTGGTGACCGGCTGCGCGGCCGATATCGAACGCGACCAGCTTGCCGCCATGCCCGAGGTCGACGGCCTCGTCGCCAATACGGCAAAGCTCGATGCGCGCGCCTGGAACGTGCCTGCGGATGTCCCCCCCGCCCCACAGAACCGCACGCGCGCATTCATCGCGGTGCAGAACGGCTGCGACCACGCCTGCACCTTCTGCGTAATCCCGCAGGGTCGGGGCAGGAGCCGCTCTCTTTCCATCGAACAAGTGCAGCATGAGGTCCAACGCCATATTTCCCACGGCGCGCCCGAAATCGTACTGACCGGGGTCGATGTCACGTCCTGGGGACACGACCTGCCCGGTCGCCCTCCACTAGGCCAGCTGGTCGCCGCACTGCTCGACACTTTCCCGCAGCTCGAGCGGCTGCGCATGTCTTCGCTCGACGGGATCGAGATCGACCCGCTGCTGTTTGACCTGTTTGCGCATGAGCAACGCCTGATGCCGCATCTGCACCTCTCGCTGCAGCACGGCCACGATCTCATCCTCAAGCGGATGAAGCGCCGGCATCTTCGTGCGGACGCGCTCGACCTGGTCGCCCGGCTCCGACAGCACCGGCCCGACCTTGCGCTTGGCGCCGATCTGATCGCCGGATTTCCGACCGAGACAGAACGGCATCACGCGGCGAATCTCGCGATCATCCGCGAACTGCAGATCGTTCACTGCCACGTGTTTCCCTATTCGCCGCGCCCAGACACGCCAGCCGCGCGCATGCCCCAGCTCGATCGCGCCACGATCAAGCGCCGCGCCGCCGAGCTTCGGGAAACGGCGCGCGAGGTGCGCGATCACTGGCTGACTTCGCTGATCGGCTCGCCCCACTCGGTGCTCGCAGAACGCGACGGCACCGGCTACACCCCGCATTTCGCCCGCTGCAGCCTGCCCGACGGCACGGTCCCGGGCACCATCGTGACCGTGACGCCGTCCAAGCATGAGAATGGCCTTCTAGAATGACCGACAAGCAAAGCTGGACCGACCGGCTGTTCGGGGGTTTTCGCAAGACTTCCGAGAAATTGACCAGCAATATCACCGAAGTGGTCGGCACCGCCAAGCTCGACGATGCCACGCTCGACGATGTCGAGGATGCGCTGATCCTGTCCGATCTCGGGCCGTCGGCCGCCGCGCGGATCCGCGCGAAGCTAGCGGAGAAGCGTTTCGGTCTCGAGATCACCGAGCGCGAGTTGAAGGAAGCGGTCGCGGAAGAAATCGCCGCGATCCTGCGGCCCGTGGCGAAGCCGCTCGAGATCACCGCATTCCCGAGGCCGCAGGTGTTGCTGGTCATCGGGGTCAATGGCAGCGGCAAGACCACCACTATCGCCAAGCTCGCCCACCTGTTCCAGGAAGACGATTACGCCGTGATGCTGGCCGCGGGTGATACGTTCCGTGCCGCCGCGATCGGCCAGCTGGCGACCTGGGCGGATCGCGTCGGCGTGCCGATCGTGCGCGGTCCCGAAGGCGGGGATCCGGCGAGCATCGTGTTCGACGCGGTCAAGCAGGCGACCGATGTCGGTACCGATGCGCTGATCGTCGACACGGCCGGCCGGTTGCAGAACAAGCGCGAACTGATGGACGAACTGGCGAAGATCCGCAAAGTCCTCGGGCGCCTGAACCCGGAAGCGCCCCACGACGTGGTGCTGGTGCTCGACGCCACCAATGGCCAGAACGCGCTCAGCCAGATCGACGTATTCAAGGAAGTGGCAGGTGTTACCGGGCTAGTGATGACCAAGCTCGACGGCACCGCGCGCGGCGGCGTTCTGGTACAGGCGGCCGAACAATACGGCCTGCCGATCCATGCCATCGGCGTGGGCGAGAAAATCGACGATCTGCGCCCGTTCGATCCCGATCTGGTCGCGCGTGTCATTGCAGGGGTCGCGTGATGAACGAACAAGGCAAGCCCAAGCCCAAGTCGGGCTGGCTCAACATCCTCGTCGATTACGGGCCGCTGCTCGTCTTCCTCGGCGTCTACAAGTTCTACCAACCGCCCGAGACATCGACCTTCGGCGAGATCGCGGCGGTCATCTACGGCACGATTGCCTTCATGGTCGCAGCGGTCGTGGCGCTGGTGTTCAGCAAGTTCAAATTCGGGCACGTCAGCCCGATGCTGATCCTGTCGACCGCGCTTATCGTGGGCTTCGGCGGGCTCACGATCTGGTTGCAGGACGAGAAGTTCATCCAAATCAAGCCGACCGCGATCTACCTGCTTTTCGGCGTACTGCTGATCGGCGGCTGGCTGCGCGGCAAGGCGCTGCTGCAAATCCTGCTCGAGGCCGCATTCGAGGGCGTAGACCGGCAGGGCTGGCTCAAGCTGTCGCGCAATTGGGGCATCTTCTTCGTCCTCATGGCGGGGCTCAACGAAGTCCTGCGCATGCAATTGAGCTTCGAAAGCTGGCTGTGGGCGAAGCTATGGGTGTTCATGCCGCTAAGCTTCCTGTTCACCTTCACGCAGATACCCATGCTGCTGAAGCATGGGCTGGCGCTGGAAGATCGTGACGAGGTCGTGAAGGACGAACCGCCGACGGCATAACCGACCGGATGCTCAGGTTAAACCAAGCTTGAAGTCTTACCTTCGCGGCAAAGCATCGGCCCTCATAACGATGATCCGGTGTGACAGGATGCGCGCTTTCGCGAGCGCGCGTTCCAGCCATGATCGAAGCCGCTGTACGGCGCCAACGGCACCTTTCCCGCGTCAGATCTCGACCTGGCTGCCCAGTTCGACCACGCGGTTGGTCGGCAGCCTGAAGAAGTCCATCGCGGTTGCCGCATTGCGCAGCATCCATGCGAAGATCTTCTCGCGCCAGATCGGCATGCCGGGCTTGTCACTCGCCAGCAGTGTCTGCCGCGACAGGAAGAAGCTGGTGTGCATCATGTCGAACTCGCCGCCGCAGCGCTCCATCTCCTTGAGGCCCTGCGGCACATTGGTTTCCTGCATGAAGCCGTAATGCAGCACCGCACGATAGAACCCGTCGCCCAGATCGTGGATCTCGCAACGGCGGTCACTGTCGACATAGGGTGTGTCGGCGATCAGCACGGTCAGGATGACCACCCGTTCGTGCAGCACCTTGTTGTGCTTGATGTTGTGCAGCAACGCGCTGGGAACGCCCGCAGTCTGGCTTGCCATGAAGATCGCAGTGCCCGGCACCCGGGTGGCGGAGTTCTTGGCGCTCTTGGCAAAAATTTCGATCGGCAGCGCGGTTTCGCTCATCCGGTCGCGCATCAGCTTGCGGCCGCGCGCCCACGTTGTGAGCAGCGTGAATGCCACGAGGCCTACCACCAGCGGGAACCACCCCCCATCGGGGACCTTTGCGAGATTGGCTGCGAAATAGGCACCATCGACGATCAGGAAGAAGGCCACCACCGGTAACGCGATGAACCATTTCCACTTCCACACGCCGACGAAGAGCACGCCCATCAGCAAGGTATCGATCGTGACCGCCCCGGTAACCGCGATGCCGTAGGCAGCCGCGAGGTTCGAGGACGTCTGGAAAGTGAGGACCAGGATGATCACTGCAACCATCAGCGCCCAGTTGACCACGGGAATGTAGATCTGTCCGGCTTCGGTCTCGCTCGTATGGCGGATCGACAGGCGCGGCATGAAACCGAGCTGCATCGCCTGGTGCGTGATGCTGAAGGCGCCCGAAATGACCGCCTGGCTGGCAATGAAGGTCGCGACCGTCGCAAGAATGACCAGCGGCAGGCGGAATTCCTCGCTGGCGAGCAGGAAGAACGGGTTGCGCACCACCTCCACTGCCTGTTCGGGCGGCAGGCCGGCAATCATCGCGCCTTGGCCGAAATAATTCAGCAGCAGGCACGGCATCACGAAACCGAACCACGACAGGCGCATCGGTCCGCGACCAAAATGTCCCATATCCGAATAGAGCGCTTCGGAACCGGTCACTGCCAGAACGACCGCGCCGAGCGCGAAGAACGCCACCGCCCCGTCGGTGACGAAGAACATTACCGCATAATAGGGGTTGAGCGCCCACAGGATATCGGGGTTCTGAATGATCTGGTTGAGACCCAGACCCGCGATCGTGACGAAATAGACGATCATGACGGGGGCGAACAGCGCGCCTACCTTCGCCGTGCCGCGGCTTTGCAGCAGGAACAGGAAGATCAGCAGCACCAGGGCGATCGGGATCACCAATGCATCGAGGCCCGGGTTGACGACGGTCAGCCCTTCCACCGCCGAGAGAACCGAAATCGCGGGCGTGATCATGCTGTCGCCGTAGAACAGCGAGGTGGCGAACACGCCCAACAGCACAACCAGCCAGCCGTAGCTCGACTTGCCGATATGACGGCTGAGCAACGCGACCAGAGCGAGACTGCCGCCCTGCCCCTTGTTGTCGGCGCGCATGAGGATCGTCACATACTGGATCGCCACCACGATCAGCATCGACCAGAAAATCAGGCTTACGACGCCGAGTACGTGCAACCGGTCGATTGCGATGCTCGCCGCTCCGGCAAAGGTTTCGCGGAACGCATAGAGCGGGCTGGTACCGATATCGCCGAAGACGATACCGATAGCCCCCACGGCCAGCGCAGTGCGCGACCCGCTATGCCCATGCCCATGCCCTTCCTTGGCGGCTACACCTTCGGGGACCGGGTCTTGCGCTGGCGCGGTATCATTCATGTGGGATTGGTTCCGACAACATCGTGTCACTCGGCCTGTATGGCGAAGTCGCGGGCGTTAGCAGCATGGCTTCGCACTCGCAACACGCTCTCTAAGCGCTTGATTAGTCTTCGCTTTGGTTAGGAGATTCGGCCGGTGGCATACCCAGCATCGTCTCGAGACGTGCGAGTCGCGCGGCCAATGGTTCACGCCAGTCCGCTTCTTCAGGTGCCGTTTCCAGCAGTTCGCGCCACAAGCCGAGCGTTTTTCCGGGCTCGCCTGCGCGCAGGAAAGAAAGGCCGAGGAAATAGGTCGGCGCCGGGTTTTCCGGCGCCACCTGTTCGGCTTGCGAATAGGCATAGAGCGCTGCGGCGGTGAGCTGACCGTCGGCATGCTCGACCAGCGAATTGCCCAGCGCCACCCATGCCTCGCCGTCCGAAGGGTTCTCCGCAACCGCATTGCGCAGGAAGTTCGCCGCCTGCCCATGTTGGCCCTGACGGGTAAAGGCGTCGGCCGTTACGACGAAGCGCGAGGGCATTCGGCCCGCGGGATAGAATTCGCGCCGCGCCTCCACCATCAGTTCGCCGGTCTGCGTATTATCTTCCGCGACCGGCTCCGACGGTGCGCCAGCCAGCCCCGGGTTGCCCTGCAACGCATAGCCCGCGAGACCGAAGAGCATGGCCGAGCCGAACAGCATCCACAGGCTGCGCGCAAGCTTCATCCAATACACCGCCATTACGAAAGTGACCGCTGCCAGCAGGAGGATTGGCAGCCAGCTCATTTGCGCCTCCCGAAACGGCGCAGAAGGATCGCCCCGGCCAGCAGCACCAGCAGCAAGGGAATCGCGAAGAGCGGCCAGGTGGTCGTGCTGACAGTGGGCTTGTAGCTGACGTAATCGCCATAGCGCTTCGTCAACCAATCGCGGATTTGGTCCGGGCTCTCGCCCGCCGCGATGCGCGTTCGAACCTGGTGGCGCATGTCACCCGCCATTGGTGCATCGCTATCGGCGATCGATTGCGACTGGCACTTGAGACAGCGCAGGGTTTCCATCAATTCCTGCGCCGCTTGTTCCTGCGCCGGGTTTTCCAGCTGACGATAGGCAAAAGGTGCCGGCGGCATGGTCTGCTGCGCCGCCACCGGGAGTGCGACCACCAAGGCAGCTGCGAAAGCGAGAGCGCGGGTCAACGGGCCTTCTCCAGTTCTGCCAGCAGCACCGGAACATCGCTCGCGCGGACATCCCCGATATGCTGGTAACGGATGACACCCTGGCCATCGATGACGAAGGTCTCGGGTACCCCCGATGAGCCGATCGCCAATTGCACTTCGGAAAGATCGTCGCGTCCGATCCGGGAATAGGGATTGCCGTGCTGCGCGAGGAAACGGGCCACATCTTCGGGCCGGTCGCGAATTGCGACACCGACAATATCGGCACCCTGACGCTTCAGATTCTCGAGATGCGGCGCTTCGGCGATACAGGGCAGGCACCAGCTGGCCCAGATATTCAACAGGCGAGGCTGACCATCCGCAAAATCGGCCGAGCCGATGCCATCGACCCCGGCCATTGCGGGTGGAAGTTCGAAATAGGGTAAGCTCTCGCCGACCATCCGGCTCTCGACGAATTCGTCCTTCGGCTGCGTCAGCTGGTAGGCTGCAAGGCCGAGGAATGCGGCGAAGGCGAACAGCGGGATCCAGAGGCGCCAGTTCATGCCAATGCCTCGCGGTCGGCCCGCCGGTCGGCGATCCGCGCGGCCAGCCGGCGATGCCGCAAGTCGCTCAACACTCGGCCCACGAGCGCCAGCACCCCGCCCAATGCGATCAGCAGGCCGCCATACCAGATCAGCGTCACGAAAGGCTTCCACCACAGCCGCAATTGCCAGCGCCCATCCGGCGAGCGATCGCCCACCACGGCGTAGAGCTGGCCATTCCAGCGCGTCACCAGCGCACTCTCGGTGGTTTGCTGCGGCGGGGCCCAGAAATTGCGTGACTGCGGGGTCAGCACTACCGGATCGTCACCGTCATAGCTGGCGGAGACCCGGCCCTGAATTGCAGTCCAGTTCGGTCCCGCAACAGGCTCGACGCCCTGCAGCACCACGGTCCACGGGCCAACACTTGTGCTGCCGCCCTCTTCTACCGCAGCCAGACGCTCGCTGGTGAAGGCGCTTTCACTCGCCATGCCGATCAGCGCGACCGCGATGCCGAAATGCGCTGTCACCATCCCCCAAGTCGCCAGCGGAGTGCGCGCGAGCTTGCGTCCGCGCAAGGGCATGAGCGACGCAACCGCCAGCCCCACTCCAAGTGCCAGACCGAGCAGCGGGAGCAATGCGATATCCGCAAGCAAGCTGGTAAGAATCAACGCGGCAAGGACCAGCGCCGCGAACAGCGCGATCTCCTTGCCGATCCGATCGATCCGGTCCTGTCGCCAGCGCAGCAGCGGGCCGACCGCCATTACCACGAGCATGGGGATCGTGAAGATCGCTCCCACCGGGTTGAAATAGGGCGGGCCGACGGAGACTCGCACGTCGAATGCCTCGGTAAGCAAGGGATACAACGTGCCGAGCAGGACGATCGCGAGAATTGCGCTGAGCATGACGTTATTGAAGACCAGTGCGCCCTCACGGCTGGCAAGCGCAAAGCGTTCGCCCTCGCTGATCGTGTTGGCGCGCAGTGCGAACAACAGCAGCGCCCCACCGATGAATATGCCCAGCAGCACGAGGATGAAGGTCCCGCGCTCGGGATCGACCGCGAAGGCATGGACGCTGGTCAAGATCCCCGACCGCACGAGGAAAGTCCCCACCATGCTCATCGAAAAGGCGACCACGCCGAGCATGATGGTCCATGTGCGCAGCGCGTCGCGGCTGGCCAAGACGCTGGCCGAATGCAACAGCGCGGTGGCTGCCAGCCACGGCATGAGCGACGCATTCTCCACCGGGTCCCAGAACCACCAGCCGCCCCAGCCGAGTTCGTAATAGGCCCAGTAGGAGCCAGCGGTGATGCCGATGGTCAGCAACACCCAGGCGCCCAGCACCCAGGGACGCATCGCGCGAGCGAAATCGGGGGTTACCTGCCGTGTGAGCAGCGCGCCGACGGCAAAACTGAAAGCAACCGACAGTCCGACATAGCCAAGGTAGAGCGTGGGCGGATGGAAGGCGAGACCGATGTCCTGCAACAGCGGGTTTAGGCCCATTCCTTCAGCGGCGGGTACGGGCAACCGCTCGAACGGGTTCGAACTGAGCAGAAGGAAGGCGTAGAAGCCGAGCGATACGACGCCCTGCGCCGCCAGTGTCGCATTCATCGTGCGCTCGGGCAGGCGCCGCTCGACCAGCGCGATCAGCGCGCCGGCAAGGCCCATCACCATGACCCACAGCAACATCGAGCCCTCGTGATTGCCCCAGGTACCCGACAGCTTGAACACCAGCGGTTTCATCGAATGCGAATTGGAAGCCACCAGCTTGACCGAGAGATCGGTCACCGCGAACAGCCAGACGAGCATGGCGAAGGACAGCGTCACCAGCACGCCCTGGACAATCGCCGCCGGACGGATCAGCCCCGCGAGGGCACCATCCGCCCCGTCACGCAGGGTAAGAAAGCCAGCCGCCATCTGTAGCGCGGCGAGCGCAGCAGCGAGCCACAGCGCGGCTAGGCCGAGTTCGGCGATCATTCGAGCCCGACCGTGGTTTCCCGCGCCATCTGCGCGGCCTCGTGCTGCTCCATCTCCTGCAGTTCGCGCGGGACGTAGTTCTCGTCATGCTTGGCCAGCAAATTGTCGGCCACGAAAGTGCCATCGGGGCCCAGGCGGCCTTCCGCCACCACCCCCGAGCCCTCGACGAACAGGTCGGGCGCGATCCCACTGAAGCGCACGGGAACGCGCGCTTCGTCCTTTCCGGTAACCGCGAAGGTCAGCGTGATCCCGTCGGCTGCGGTCTGCAGCGATCCGGGCTCGACCATGCCGCCGAGCCGCACCGCCTGCCCGATTGCGGGTGGATCCTGCAGCATCTGCTCGGGCAGGTAGAAATAGCTCGCCTGATTGCGCAGGGCATAGGCAGCCAACAAACCGGCGCCCACCAGCGCCACCAGTGCGAGCACGACCAGGACCAGTCGTTGGTGTTTGGGTTTGAGAGCGTTCATTTCCTGCGGCTTTCCTCGCGGCGTTTTTCGGCGCGTTTCATATCGGCCCACGCCCAGGCGATCATGGCGAGCGTGCCCAGAATTCCCACAGCATAGGCGGCGATCACGAAGTCCCACTGGTCGAGCGCCTCGCGCATCACACCGCCTCCATTGCGCGGCGGCGCAACCTGGCCTCGGCCTGGACATCCGCCAGCAAGGCGCGCATTCGCGCCAGCACCACCCCGCCGAACAGTAACGAAAAGCCCGCCACTGCCACCAGCAAGGGTATCAGGAACTCGGGGTCGATCGCGCTCTTGCCCATCGTGATGCTCGGCGGTTGATGAAGCGAGTTCCACCATACCACGCTGCGGTTGATGATGGGGATGTTGATCGCGCCCAGCAGGCCGAAGAGCGCAGGAATGCGCGGCGAAACGCCTTCGCGTTCGGCGGCCTGTGCCAGTGCGATATAGGCGAGATAGAGAAAAGCGAGCACCAGCATGCTGGTCAATCGGCCATCCCAGACCCACCAGGTGCCCCAAGTCGGACGCCCCCAAATGGATCCGGTGGCGAGGCACACCACGGTGAACACCAGTCCGGGAAGCGCCGCCGCTCGCGCGGCCAGCGCCGCGAGCGGGTGACGCCAGACGAGAAAAACAAGGCTCGAGAGCGCAATCGCGGTCCAGCCGCCCATTCCCAGCCAAGCGGCCGGGACATGCAGGAACAGGATCCGCACCGTCTCGCCCATCAGGCGGTCGGGCGGCACCTCGAACAGACCCCAGTACAAGGCGCCCGCGCTCAACACCAAGCCGACCACCAGCAGCAGCGGGGTCAACCAGTTAGCGAGCGACAGAAAGCGCTTTGGATTGGCGAAGCCATGCATCGAAATTACCGTCCGGCACTGCTTTGGCAGCGCTCAACCGGCCTCGCAAGGGCGCAGTTCAGCGCCCGATCAGTTCTTGTGCCATGCGATCGGCAACCTGGTCGGGTGAGGCGCCGCTGGCGTCGCTTTCCTGCCAGATTTGTTCAAGCCGACCGGGGATCAGCGCGATGCGCTTGCGCACCTCGTTGATGTCGCAAGGCGCGCGATCGCGGCGGCACAGATATTCAAGCGTCACCGAAATGATGCCGCCGGCGTTAATGACATAGTCCGGCGCGTAGAGGATCCCGCGCTCGGCAAGCAGCGGGCCATGCTCGGCGCGCTTCAGCTGGTTGTTCGCCCCACCCGCCACGATCTGGCAGTCGAGCCGCGCGATGCCCTCGTCATCGAGCACCGCACCCAACGCGTTGGGACTGAAGACATCGCACGCCACCGACATGATCGCATCGGGCGCCGCGGTATCCGCTCCCAATTCCGCGGCCAGCGCGGCCGCGCGGTCCTCGTGGATATCGGACAAGGTCAGCTTTGCGCCGTCCTTGGCCAGCAAGCGGGCGACTCCGCCGCCCACGCTACCGGTGCCCTGCACCGCGACGTGAACGCCTTCGACGCTGTCCTTGCCGAGCTTGTGCTTTACCGCGGCCTTGATGCCCAAGAAGATGCCGAGCGCAGTGAAAGGCCCCGGATCGCCACCGGCAGCATCCTCGCCCTCGACCGGAAGCCCGGAAACAAACTGCGTACGCTGGGCCACAGCGGCCATGTCGGCTTCGGAAATTCCCACATCCTCCGCGGTCACATACTGCCCGCCGAGTGCTTCGACCGCATCGGCGAAGGCCGCCAACAGTTCGGGCGATTTGGAACGATCCTGATCCGCAAGGATCACTGCCTTGCCACCACCCATGGGGAGGCCTGCCATCGCGTTCTTGTAGCTCATGCCGCGCGACAGGCGCAGCGCATCCCGCATCGCGTCTGTCGGCTCGGCATAGTGCCAGAATCGGGTACCGCCCGCGCCGGGGCCGAGGTGAGTCGAATGCAGCGCGATGATCGCGGTCAGACCGCTCTTGGCGTCACGCACCACCTGGACCAGTTCATGGTCGTCGAAATCCGCTTCGGTCCAGAAAGCCGTCATGCCTGCACGTCCCCAAAATCATTGATGGACGGCCAGCGCAAAGGGCAGAAAATGGGGCGATCGACGGGGTTCGAACCCGCGACCTCCGGTACCACAAACCGGCGCTCTAACCAACTGAGCTACGATCGCCATATGCCCCCGGAACCGCCCGGGAAGGGGGCCTGATACGCATGCGG
>Ga0208794_1000137_pt1 | contig 67753 bp, 87 predicted proteins | sample 32_taG_FD_184106 | JGI IMG/M metagenome (GOLD analysis project Ga0208794, IMG submission 184106) | Marine viral communities from the Gulf of Mexico - 32_GoM_OMZ_CsCl metaG (SPAdes) (version 2) | ecosystem: Environmental > Aquatic > Marine > Oceanic | place: Atlantic Ocean: Gulf of Mexico... | reverse complement strand
CAGCCAAAACGCCGAGGGCGTCCCCCGAAAGACGGGAGGATCGATCAACGGCACGGCTGATCACCGCACCCGGAAACTGGGGAATTTTACTTCGGCACTTCTGGGGAAACTTCAGTCGGCGTTGACACCATGGGCCTCGGCGAAGCCCGCGAACCGTGCCAGCACCCGCAGATCCTCAAGCGCCATCGTGTCGAAAGCGGGCAGGTCCCGGTAGGGCGCCATCAGCGGATCGGCCCGCAGCGCCGCGCGGTCGCGCCGATCGCAGCTACGGCTGCGCGGGCGCTTCTGACGGATCGCTTCGCGCACTACCTCGCGCACCGGTGTGCCCTTGGGCAGCAGCCGGTCGAAGGCGGTGCGCAGGTCTTCGAGCCTGCGGGTCGAGCTGTCCTCCGTCACGAAAGACAGAAAGTCAGCCACCCCCGGCACGATGATCCCCTGCCCTTCGGCGAAGCCGAAGAACCGGTCGAGCGTACGCAGCTCGCGCATGCCGACCTTATCGAGCCCAGGGGCGTCGCGGAACGGCGCGAAGTGGTCTGCCGCGAGGATCTCCGCGCGGCTGCGGGTGTCGTAGCGCATCTCAGTCATCCATCAGCCCCACCAGCAAATCCTGGCCGCGCTCGACCAGCTTGAGTGCACTGATCCAGCCATAAAATTGGCGTAGCGTGTCGGACGTGTCGTCGATGCGCTTTGCGATCACCTCGATTTCGTTGGGGTGCTTGTTGAGCAGCAGAGAGGTCTGGCCATGCCGCATCTGGTGCGGGGTCATCGGCAAATTGACCACCATGCGCATCAGCGCAGAGAATTGAGCGCTGAAATAGTCGGCATTCAGGGGCGCCCCCGGCACGGTCACGGCCGGGAAGAGATAGGGGCTCGTCTCCGCATACGAGAAGAGTGGGCGGATCACCCGATAATACCACAGAATCGTATCGTGGCAGCCGTAAGCATTGGCCCGGATCGGAAACTCGATCTCAGCACCGTTCTTCGTGCACTCTTCCGGGATCAACACCTTGATCGGCTTCATCCCTGATGTCGGGATGCGAATCTGGGCATCCTCGCCGATGCAGGTCAGCTGCATGGCGTTGTCGACGCGGATCGGCGCACCGCCGATCTCGATCGCCGCAAAACAGGCGCAGGTCCCCAACATGCGCACGCGCGCGCGCTCGTGGCCTGTGAGCTCCCGTTTTTCCAATCGGCCCTGCTCCAGCATCGCCTCGGCCTCGGCGCGCAGTACCTGAAACGAAGTCAGGAAGCGTTTCCGGATCGGCTTGTTGTCGATCAGGCTCTCGCAGAATGCGCGGTTCTTCGGCGTCATCCGCCCGTCGTCCTTTTTCCCTTTCCGTGCGACCTTGTTGTTGGCCAGCACCTGGCCGAGGAAGGTGGTGTCGAGGCCGAAGTGGCTGCGCAGTTGGTTCAAAACCTTCAGATACTTACGGGCGGTGCGCGGCTTGAGATGGCCGTCACGCTTCGACAGCTTGCGCCGGGCAAACATCTCCCCGGCAATGGCGCAGACCGCCTCGTCATCTGCGAGGAGCGGCTTGAGATCCTCGGCGTCCGGAGCCAAGAGGCCCTGTCTGACCGCGATCCGCAGCGTTGTCCGAAGCGCGCTGCGCATGACATGGGCATGACCTTGGTGATCGTCGGCGAAGGCCTTCGCCACTGGATCCCAGCCGGACTTTGTTACGGCCTCGACCCAAGCCAGGACCTGGGTCTCCCAATGCGGTGCGATCGGTGCCAGCTCAGGCACGTGCGCGTCAGCCGTGAAGCCGATCGGGTGCAATGGCAGCCAGGGCATGAGTTCGGGGAACCGCCGCAGCTCGTCGATCCGGGCGAGCGCCCGGCGATTGGCTTCCCGCTTGTTGCCGTGAAACAGCGTGTCGAGCTCGCGGGCCTTGTCGAGGTCGAGCTCGCGCGGCTGCCAGCCCTGAGCCCGGGCCACGAGCGCGAAGGCCTTCAGCGCGGCGAGCTTCATCGGGTGCCACTTGCTTACCCCCTTCCCCAGCTTGCCCTCGGTCAGCGGTGCGACGGCGGCGACAAGCCGGGTCCAGTTGTCTTCCATCGCCCGCAGCCGCGCCTGCTCGGCATGCACGCCGAGGAACTCGCGCAGCGCCGCCTGGAACCTGCGGCGAAAGAGGCCGTAGGCCTCGTCGGTGGCCCAATGGCTCGGGTCGAACCCGTCCGCCGGAAACCGCTCCTCGACCAGCGCCAGCGCTACCGGAATCATGGCGAGCGGCTTGTTGAGGCGCTCGCCCACCTTCTCGATCGCGCTCAGATAGCGGGCGCGGGTGGTGGGCGACAGGTCGGTGCGCGCCGCCACATGAGCGTGCAGGTCGGCCAGCGTCGGCCCCGTGATCAGCGGGGCGGTGGTCTGTGTGATATGCCGTTTGGCATGGCCGGCATGGCCGGTCAGATCGAGCATGGCTCGTGTCCTTTCTGTTGAGAAGCAAGTGGGTCGTCTGGACGCGCTTTCGGTCGCCAAAGCGCGTGCCGGACACACACGCCTTCGAGGTTGCCGCCGGTGAAACCGGCCCGGCGTATGTGTCCCAGTCGTTTGAAGGTCGGGTCGGTCGCTAAGGCGTCGATCGGTGTGTCCCGGGCGCGGGACGGGCGGGAGATGACGCGGATCATAGGGTGGGCCGGATCATGCCGAAGACCGGGGCGGGCTTGGCGTAGAGGGGCTGAGGCTGGCCCATGTGCCAGGCCAGAACCTCGGCCCGGCGCCACCGCTTGGCGCGGGCGTCCTTGCGCCCCCCGGACAGATCGATCGCGCACGGAAACGGCCCGGCGCCTTGCGGCACCTTACCTTTTGCCCAGCGATAGATGATGGAGGGGTCGGCCACGCCCACCAGATCGGCCACCGCGCTGGCGGTCAGGAGCGGCGCCATCAGGGCAGTGTGATGCGCGGGGTCCTGCTCTTCGGCCAGGCCAAGGCCCCGCCAGACCACGGGCCAGCGGGTGGTGCCGCCCCGCAAGGTAATACCGAGATCCCGCAGCACGCGCGCCAGCGGCCGGGGGTCCGGGGGCGTGTCGGCGGTCACGGGGAGGCATCTCGCCTCGAGGGCGAAGAACCGATTGAGGTCGGTGCGGGAGAGGGCTTTGTCGATCATGGCCCGAGGGAATTAGGCCCCGGGGCACCCGTCCAAAAAACGGTGGCGATGATTTTTCGACTGGCACAGCTGACACTTGGGACAACAGGGCGCGGTCCGGCATGTCGGCCCGTCTACCAACTGCTGCTGTCCGGTTTTTCCCTATCAAGCCTTGCCGCCGGGCGACGGGTATCCCGGGCCTTCGCCCATGCGGCGCACCAGATCCCCCTGCCCCGCAGCGGGATTCCTGCCTATGAGAGCGCCGCATGCGCAACCCGGATGTCGCCCCCGCCCGGCCAGGCTTTTGCCCTGCCGGAAAAAAGAAGGGTCCGGATCTGCGGCCGCGACCCTGATCGGGAGGATCGGCGACCGCAGGGCTTCGCCCGGCCGTTCGGGCCGTGCGGACAGGTTGGGGGGGGACCGGCTTGGAGGACCCGCGCCGGCTTAGGGGCGCCAGCGCATACCCGTGCGCGTCCTGCGCATCTCTCGCGGCATTGGATCCGGCTCGGACTGGACGAACAACCTGAGCACCAAGACGATCTGCACGCAGGTGACGAGCCAGATCAGATCGGGGATCGTCGCATGCATGCTCGCCCGCAGGTACCGGACAGCCAGGAGAAGACGTTCGCCGAACGCCTCGACCTGCTCCGCCGGCAGGGCCGGATCCTCCGGGATGCGGATCGTGGCGTAGTGCGCATTCAGGCGCGCGTCCTGTAGCGCCATGACGGCTGCGGTCACGTTCGGCTCGAGATGGTCGTCGCTGTAGAAGGCCGCGCCGGCCGACGGATCCGGCACAGATCGTCGCACAGGGCCGCGAGAGCATGCCGGCAGGCCGCGAGCAGTTGCTCGGTCGATGTCAGTTTCATCTCGGTGGCGGCATGGCAGATGCTGCGCGTGAAGGCGATGATCTCGACAGGGGTCATCCCGAAGGGTGCTGTCGCGGGGAAATGGGTCATTTGGCTGTCCTCGTCGTCATGATCCCGCGGGCCGGTCCGGGCCGCGGCGGCACTCGCTCCGGGGCCTGATCAGGAATTGGTGCCGGCCGATTTCACGCGGAAACAGATCTTTTCGGCCATCTGCGGCCCGGGCGCTGCGCGGCCTGTCGGCACGGTCGACGGCGGCTCTATGCAGTCCGGGTCATCGCCTTCGCCCTGTCAGAGCCGCGGTGCCCGCCGCAATACCGCGGGTCATGCTTTTCCCGGGCCCGGCCCCCTGCCCGACGCTGCTGCTCGCCGGAGCCCAAGCTGCCCGGTCAGTGCCAGACCCCCGAAAACACCCTTCCCTGTCAGGCCGTCGGCGCGGCCGAAGGCGGCGCGGCCGGTCGTTTCTATTGGTTCTTCTTGTTCTTCTTATTCAGGGAGCAGAATCCATATTTATTTACAGTGGCTTGCGAGAATATTGGACGCAGAAACCCGACGCAGGGACGCAGAAAACCGCGGCAAGGACGCAATAACTCGCGCAATGGACGCAGAAACCCGGACACCGGACGCAGAAATCCGCGACCCGGCGAGGCAGGACGATCCAAGGTTCGGGCCGGGGCGGTAGCGGTGCAGAATGCACATCCCGTCAGCCGCGCAAGGGCGCGGAGAACCTTTTTCGGAATTTTCAGCAGATCGTTTTTTAGGCCCGGAGGATCGACCCATCTTACCTTCATCCAGACACGGCATGGGCCGTCGAACAGAAGGAAAGCAGATGTCGCGCGATCGATTTCACCCTCTCAGGTCCTTGGCGGCCATTACCGCCATTGCCCGGGCGACCCGTCGGGTGTCCGGGCGCGGTCTCGCTTGCGCCGCCGGGCCTGGCAGTCTGTGCAGCTTGGGCAGCCGTTGCGCGGGTCAGTCACCATAAGCACGACGATGGTCATGGCCCGTGTCCTTTGGCCAAGCGCAGGGCCGCTGCCTGACTACCACCCCCCCTCTCCGAACTCGCTTTTGCAGACTCTCCGTACCGCCTTTGAACCGGTACGTCCTCCCTTCCCCTGATCTCGCCGTGACCGTGCCGTCGCCGCGCGACAGTTCATCGATCGAAAGCTTCCCATGACCACGAATTTCGTATCTCCGACGTGCTCCATCCTCCCTGTAAGGGAGCTGCATGGCCGAACCCCCAAGGCCATGCTGGCCGACACACTCGTTCCCCTGTCCTTGGCCGCACCTGGCGAGATCGTCGCCATCCGGCGGCAGGGCTGGTGGATCGAGAACAGCCCCAACATCACTGCGACGACCTATGTCGTACGCACGCATGACGGCTTCGAGGATGTCCGCCTGTGCGACCTCGAAGACTCTATCAGGGATGACGCGAGGTGCTGTGCCGTCCGTCTCCACAACGACTACGAGATTTATCAGGAGGTTCCTGACGAGTTCTTCGAGCACGCTGAGACCGCTCCTACCCGCTTCGAGGTCATCGATTGCTGCGGCGCCGTCCTGCTCTGCTGGCTCGATGAGTGGCGCGGCCTCGACCAACCGCCGGTACTGACGCAGGCGGCGCGTTGGCCAGCTGCCGTTCTCATCGAAGAAAAGGATCTGAGAAAACGCCGCGACATCTCCGCGCGCATCACGCTGTGCGAGACCTTCGGCAAGCTGCGCATCGCCCTGCCGGTCCAGGCTGCCGAGCAGCGCTGACGGGGCAGCGAAGCCGCCGGCATCCCGGGTGGGCCCTGTCCCGCCCGGTCGCCCCGGTGCCGTGGGGCCTGCCCCCGGAGGCAGACCCTCGTCCGGCGGATGCTGTTGCCGCGCGAGGCGGGCAAAAGCGCAAGGGGCTCCGGCCCTCCTCGCGATGACCCGAAAGCCGGGCGTTGGGCAATGCACCCCGGGTCCAGGCTTGGCGAGCCGTATTTGACATGCAAGCGTCCTGAGCCACTGCTGCTGGTCGTTCTGGCTCGGCCGACAGTGAACCGCGCGAGGATCACCTGAGCAAGGAGGACACCAGCCGCTCGGCCCGGGCCCGGTCGTGCAGATGGCGGCGCAGGGCAAGGAAGGCGGCAAGACCCTGCTGTGCGGCGATGAGGGCCTCGCCGCGCGGGGTGTAGGTCGGGACCGAAACCACGTCCCAAACCACACCATCCTCGTCGCAGCCGATGAGGCGTCCCTCGTCCCGCGATCCGGTGATTTCGGCGGCGAGGCTCGCGTCGATCCCTCGGGCCAGGGTCTCGAACACATAGAGATCGCGGTCATCGGCCAAGTTGCCAGTCTCGAGCCGGCGCAAAGTGGCCTGATACGTTCCGTGGGCCAGCTCACGCGTGGGGCAGATAGGCAGGCCTGCCAGTTGCTCGTGCAAGCGCCGCGCCTGCTGCACGGCCTGGACGGCCAAGGTGTCGAGGGAGGGACGGGATCGGCTCATGGAAGCTCCTGATACGGTGTGGCGCGCTCTCTGGCGCGGTCAATCCTGCCCCAGGGGTGATGGCCGTCGGTCAGCAGGTGCTCCCACCTCTCAATATTAGAATGGCAACCACTGGAGCCTTCTGGGCACGTATGGTGAGCGAAACTACTTGTAAGAAGGTTCCACGATGGGCTTTCGGTAGCGAGGCAAGGCGCTTCTTACCTTTTATCCGAGGGATCGGGGGCGCTGCCCGGTCTTACCCAAGGACCGGACAGCGCTTCGATGCCCTACCTGTCCCCCGTCAGCGCCTCTGGGACATCTGAGTTGATTTTGTAACGGAGGGTTTCTGGCTCATCGTAACCACCGAGGAGTGGAGATGAGACAGAAACCCGGAACAGCCAGACCGACGGCGGAGTCGCTGGTGAAGGACATCCGTCGGCGCACGCGGAAGCACCATTCAGCCGAGGAGAAGATCCGCATCGTCCTGGATGGGCTGCGCGGCGAGGACAGCATTGCCGAGCTTTGCCGGCGCGAGGGGATCGCTACGAGCCTCTACTACAGCTGGTCGAAGGAGTTCCTCGAGGCCGGCAAGAAGCGTCTCGCGGGCGACACGGCCCGCCAGGCCAGCAGCCTCGAGGTCAGGGAGCTGCGGCACGAGGCCTCGGCGCTGAAGGAGGCGGTGGCCGATCTCACCCTGGAGAACCGCCTGCTCAAAAAAAGCATGCTCGGGGATGGGGGAGACGAGGCATGAGATATCCCGCCTCCGAGAAGCTCGAGATCATCCGCCAGGTGGGGCGGTCACACCTGCCGGCGAAACGGACGCTCGACATGATCGGCGTGCCGCGCACGAGCTTCTACCGCTGGTATGATCGCTACCTGTCGCTTGGCCCCGCCGGGCTCGAGGACCGGCCCTCGCGACCGAGCCGGGTCTGGAACCGGATTCCCGACAAGGTGCGCTAGCAGATCGTCGATCTGGCCCTGGAGCAGCCCGAGCTGTCACCGCGGGAGCTCGCCGCCCGCTTCACCGACACCCGGCGCTACTTCGTGTCCGAGGCCAGCGTCTACAGGGTTCTGAAGGCCCACGACCTGATCACCAGCCCGGCCTTCGTGGTGATCAAGGCGGCGGACGAGTTCCACGAGAAGACGACCCGGCCGAACCAGCTCTGGCAGACCGACTTCACCTATCTGAAGGTCATCGGCTGGGGCTGGTTCTACCTCTCGACCATCCTCGACGACTACAGCCGCTACGTCGTCGCCTGGCGGCTCTGCACGACGATGAAGGCTTCGGATGTGACCGCGACGCTGGAAGATGCGCTGGCCGCCTCGGGCTGCGATCGGGCCACCGTCGCCCACCGGCCCCGGCTGCTCAGCGACAATGGCAGCAGCTACATCTCCGGGGAGCTGGCCGGTTGGCTCGGTGACAAGGGCATGGACCATGTGCGCGGCGCCCCGACCCACCCCCAGACCCAGGGCAAGATTGAGCGCTGGCACCAGACCCTGAAGAACCGCATCCTGCTCGAGAACTACTACCTGCCCGGGGCGCTCGAAGAAGCCGTGGCGGCTTTCGTCGACCACTACAACCATCACCGCTACCACGAGAGCCTCGGCAATCTCGCCCCTGTCGACGTCTATCTCGGCAGGGCCGACACCATCCTCAATCGACGAAAGGAGATCAAAGCCAGAACGATCGAAAAGCGCCGTTCGCTGCATCGCCAGACGGCGGCATGAACCGAAGCCCGAACGAGCCAGACCCTCCGGTCGACATCAGGCCATCGTGTCCCAGATCATCTGACGACGGACAGAGGTCGCGCCAGAAGCGGTAGATGCCGATAGCCGAGCCACGCCAAGCGGGTGGAGTGATGTCCGCGACCGCCGCCGAGAGGTTGGGGTAAAGCAGCGCCATCCCGAAGCCCGCCACCCCGGCCGAGACCGACCACCAGAGCGCGCCCGTGCCCATCACCACCATTGCCACGCCCGCGCCGCATATCCACATGCCCAGCAGGTTGGGCCAAAAGCGGCCGACATGGTCCGACAGCCGCCCGGTGAACAGCTGCGAGCCGCCCCAGACAAAGCCGTAGACACCGACGATCCAGCCGACTTCGGTGAGGCTGGCCCCCTCTCCCACGAGGAAGACCGGGAAGAGCGTCCAGACCAGCGCATCGACGAACTTCTCCACGAGGCCCGCCTGGGAGATCGCGAAGAGGCGGCGGTCACGCCAGCTCATCAGCGCGAAGACCTCGCCCGTGGTGGGGTGCTCGGACACGCCCTGCGGATAGCGCGGCAGGAACTTCGGCGGCGCAGCCTTGTGCGCTGCGGTCTCCGCCTTGGCCCAAGGGAGCGTGTCCTTCACCCAGACCACGGTGAGCAGCAGCGCCAGCAGGACAACGGCCATCCCGAAGACCAGAAGCCCCGTCCGCGCGCCCAGCCACTCGGCGGCATAGGCGGTCAGGATGCCCGCAATCGCCACGCCGACGTAGCCCGCGAACTCGTTCAGCCCCATGGTGAGGCCGCGTTCTTCGGCCTTGGTGATGTCGAGCTTCGCGGTCTGCGTCATCGACCAGCAGAGGCCTTGGTTGACGCCCAGAAACACGGTCGCCGCGACGATCCAGTTCCAGTCGGGCGCATACCAGATCATCACCGGGATCGGCAGCGCCACGACCCAGCCCCAGAACAGCACCCGCTTGCGCCCGATGCGTTCCGACCACCGCCCGGCGACGAAGTTCATCACCGCCTTCACCGCGCCGAAGGCCACCACGAAGGAGGCGAGCAGCAGAAACGAGCCGCGCTCCAGCCCGAACTCGCTCTCGGCCAGCGCGGGAACCACCGTTCGGGTCATGCCGAGGGCAAAGCCCACCAGCATCACCTGGATCAGTTGATGCGCGACTTGGGTCCTGTTCTCGCGGATGCCGCGCGTGAACTTGCTTGCGGTCATTCGGCGGGCTCCTTCTTCGTGTTCTGGGGATCGAGCGCATGGCCCGATGCTGGCCCGCGCAGGGGCTGGATCAACATTCTGTCGAGCCAGAGATCGCGGCGTGTGCGGAACTGCTCGATCCCAATTTCCATCCCCTCATGCCCCTTGGTAGGCTGGGCGATGTAGGTGCCCAGCAAACGGTCCCACCACGGCAGGTTGAAGCCGTAGTTCGAGTTGGTCTCGCGCGGGTCGATGGAATGATGAACACGGTGCATGTCGGGCGTCACGAGGAACAGGCGCAGAACCCGGTCGACGGGGCGCGGCAAGTCGATATTGGCATGGTTGAACAGCGCGGTGGCGTTCAGGATCACCTCGAACAGCAGCACTGCAATGGCGGGGGGGCCGAGGACCGCCACAACAGCGAGCTTGATCCCCATCGAGATCAGGATCTCGACGGGATGGAACCGCAGGCCGGTGGTGGCGTCGAAGTCGAGATCGGCATGGTGCATCCGGTGCAGCCGCCAGAGACCGGGAATTGTGTGGAACATCACGTGCTGAAGGTAGATCGTGAGATCGAGCAGCAGCATCGAGACGACGACCGCCAACCAGAAAGGCGCGTCGATGTTGTTGAGCAGCCCCCAGCCGCGCTCCTCGGCCATGGCGGCAAGGCCGACGGCGATGATCGGGAAGGTCAGCCGCAAGATCGCAGTATCGACCACAACGAGCCCAAGGTTGTTAGTCCAGCGGATCACTCTGGGGATCTCGCGCCGCCTGTGTGGTGCTGCCAACTCCCACAGTGCCATAGCCATCAGAACGCCCAGAAAGGCGGCAAGGCGGATCGCGGGCTCCGCAGCGAGAATGCTCTCGGACATGAGGCGACCTTCCGGCTTGTGGGACGCGATAGAAGTGCTATCATTCAATCATACGCTTGAATGATGTATCGTCAGGGGGTGCCAGATGTCAATCAATCCGAAGACAGCCCTTCTTGAGGAATACGCCTTGGTGGCACGCGCGCTGTCGGCGCCGGCGCGGCTTTCGATCCTCGAGCAACTGGCGCAGGGAGAGCGGGGCGTGGAGGCGTTGGCCGATAAGACCGGCCTTACGCTGGCGAACTGCTCGCAGCATCTGCAACAGCTGCGGCGTGCCGCGCTGGTCACCAGCCGGCGCGAGGGCAAGGCCGTGATCTACTGGCTGACCGACGCGAAGACGCTCGATCTGATGGACCTCCTGCGCATCGTGGCCGAGCGGAACCTGGCCCAGGTCGAGCGCATCCTGCGCGGCCTTTCGGGGGGCGAAGAAGCCCCTGATCCAGTCAGCCGCGCCGACCTTGCGGCCCGGCTCGCAGAGGGCTCCGTGACGGTGCTGGATATCAGACCGGCAGACGAATTTGCCGCCGGCCACATCCCCGGCGCGCTGAACGCGACCCTGGCGGATCTGGGGCAGGTGCTCATCATGCTCCCGAACGATGCGGAGATCGTCGCCTATTGCCGTGGGCCATACTGTGTCTACGCCCACCAAGCGGTCGCGGCGCTTCGTAAGCGTGGCCTCAACGCCCGGCGGCTCGACGGAGGCCTGCCGGAATGGCGCAAGGACGGGAGGCCGGTTGTGACTGCACCATGAACTGGCTGATCCGTCACAAAGGGCAGCGGACTATTTCAAATTGAATGCACCGCAAACCAACTCGGTTCATCAGCAAGAAAGTCGCCCGCGCCGCGGACCGCCCGCGGCGAGGCGCTGCTCTGCCCCCTGAAAACGCGACCGCCTGAAACTGGAGTTTTCGGCTAAGCTTGGCCCGGCTGGGACGAGGAGCGAAGTCATGAATGCATCGAAGTTTTCGGACGCGCAGAAGGCGTTCGTCTTGAAGCAGGGCGAGGAAGGCACGCCGGTGGCCGAGATCTGCCGCAAGGCCGGGATCAGTCCGGCGACTTACTTCAGCTGGAAGAAGAAGTATGCCGGCCTGCTGCCCGACGAGATGCGATGCCTGAAGCAGCTCGAAGATGCCCGCGAAAAGTTGGAGAATTGGCGTAGAGACTACAACGAGGTTCGGCCCCACAGCGCGATCGGATACAACGTCCCGATCGACATCCATAATCCCGGTGGCGCCACCAGCCTGTCACTGGAATGAAGGCCGAAAACTTCAGATCTCGGCGGTCCAAGGTTGGGTCTCAGAGCAGAAACCCGCAAACTCTCATTATGACCGAGGGACCGGCGGGGAGCAGCTCACACTCGACAAGTCGCGTAACGGATGCCCTTGGAGCAATAACATCGTCATTTCGGAAGGTCGTCGCGCAGCGAGACTGGAATATCGCGCGCACTGTGCAGCACGCGCCAGAGATCCACGAAGTTTTCTTCCTCGCAATAGAACGCCAAGTAGCCGAAGCCCTTCACTGGCCACACCCTCAAACCGGGCCGGCCAAGGTCCCAGCCGAACCGCGGCGACCCAGACCCGGGGTGCGTTGAAATATGCAGGCATGCCGCCTCGAGGGCATCAATGAAGCGCATGGCTACCTCGAAACTCGCCTCACGAGCGAGGTATTCGACAGCTGCTTCGATATCCTGGCTGGCTGCCAGTCGGGGGACGACCGGCTTGGCGTCGTCCATCAAGCTGTCTTGCCGGCCGCCAGAGCTGCTCGTCGCTTCAGGGCCTCGAAAGTCTTCTCGGTGATGGGCTCCCCTTGCGCGCTTGCACGTCCCTCATCGAGCAGAGCGCGCAGCGCCTGCCGGTCCAGATCGCGGCGGATCAGGTCGCGCACATATTCACTTGAAGTGCCGTAGCCGCGCGCGACCGTCTGGGCGTCCACTGCGGAACGCATGTCGTCAGGCAATGAGATGTTCATGGTGGCCATACTCTCAAGATGGGCGCTATGGCAATTTTTGTCAATGCGACGACTGCCTACCTACTGACCTCCTAAAAGAAGTAGGCGGAACCGGCTGCCGAGATCGTCGGCGGATCTTTCCGGATCTGCACGTCGTAGACGACCCCGCCGATCTCCATCTCGACGGTTCTGAACAACTCGTACGGCTCGACGGTCACCGCGCGGGCATGGCGGGCAAAGCCGAACTCGCCGACTGCGCCCGCGATCAGGGTGGCGGCGAGGGTCAGGCCAAGGTGCTTCTTGCTCAGGATGGACATTCTGTCTGCCTCCAATGTGAGTGTTACTCAGGTCGAATGATAAATCTGGATGGCTGGAATGTGGCGGTGGTCCTCGGACGCTACGTCTCGCCGTCTCAGAACGTCACGTCCTGTCTGTCTTTGTCGAATGCGTCACTGGTCGATCCGATCTCATCGACGTGTCGATGGGGTCGAAAGCAAACTACTCACCTGGTTAATCCAAGCGATGAGCGGCCATTCGCAAATTCCCTAAGCTGATAGCCTCGCTCGGTGATCTGCGCGACCGCGTCCCGCTTGAACTCCTCGCTGAACTTGTTGCTGCTCATCATAGCCTCCTTGCCTCAAATTTAGCGAAGAAGGCGTCCACAAGACACGGGGCTATTCACAACGCCATCGAAAGCCTGAACCGCGTGATCCGGAAATCGATCAAGACGCGTGGGTCCTTCCCAACGGATGAGGCCGCGACCAAGCTGATCTACCTCGCCATCCGCAACTTCGAGAAGGACGGGCGAAATGTTCGGGAATGGTTTGCGGCCCGAAATCAGTTCGCCATAATGTTCGGTGAGCGCTTCGACGCTTAGGTATCCCAAACCGCATGGGTCGGCCCGGATACACAAAGTTCAGGACACTCCCTCTGCGTAAAACTCGACGCTCCACTTCCAGTCCGAAACTCCTCACCTCGCTCATCCAGCACCTCGGCTTAGTCGAACGCGTTCAAAAAAACGTTGCCTCAATTGGTTGGTGTGCAGCCGTGCTTCTTCACATCTAAGCCGACGTTCGTAGCTCAAGCAGCGAAGATTAGCTTGCTGCCCTTCCTCCCGCAGGTCTTCGCATCCGCGGCGAAAACCGAGCGTCCGCAGCGAACAGCAGGTAGGTCCGCTGAGCTGACCTTCGCCCGACCAGCGGCGAATGTCGGCTCACCGCCCTTCTTTACCAAAGCAGCTCGCGGCCCGGAGCCGGGCCTCTTAAATCTGGGGCATCGAAGTCTACTTCGGACTCCAGGTCGGCGACCTTGCATGCGTTCCTGAAGGCCGACCGTAACACCGGCGGCTGGCAGTAAACCAATCGGAACCCACATTCCCGCCCGTTGTTGGCACCTCGAAGGAGGACCTGCCATGACCCTGCGCTTCGAACAGATTCTGGCCGACGGCGTCGCCGAATGCTCCTACCTGCTGGGCGACGACGCCGCGCATGTCTGCGCCATTGTCGACCCCCGGCCGGACGTGGAGATCTACCTTGAGGCGGCGCGGCGCTTCGGCCTTGCCATCACCCATGTGTTCGAAACCCACATCCACGCCGACTTCATGAGCGGCGCGCGCGAGTTGGTCGACCGGCTCGGCGGACAGGCCAAGCTCTATGTCAGCACCGAAGGCGGCGCGGAGTACGGCTTCGACCACGAGACTGTGCGAGACGGCGACGAATTCCGCTTTGGCGGGCTGCGGATGGAGGCGCGCTTCACCCCCGGCCACACCCCCGAGCACATGTCCTATTTCCTGTATGACGGCGACACCGAGACGCCGTGGGGCGTGCTATCCGGAGATGCCTTCTTCGTCGACAGCGTCGGTCGGCCCGACCTGATGGGCGACGATCAGACCGAGGAATTGACCGAGAAGCTGTTCCACACGGTGCGCGACGTGTTCATGGCGCTGCCAGACGACGTGATCATCTATCCCTGCCACGGCGCGGGATCGGCCTGCGGCCCCGATATCGGCGACCGCATCTCCTCGACCATCGGCTACGAGCGGCGCTTCAACGACTACGCGAAGGTCGAAAGCCTCGAGGCGTTCAAGCGGGTCATGCAGGCCGACGCCCCACCGGTGCCGACGCATTACCCCCGGCTGAAGAAGGTGAATGCACAGGGTCCCGAGGTGCTGCGCAACCTGCCCCGCGTGCCTCCCCTCACGGTCGAGCGGTTCGCCAAGGCCACCGAGGGCGGCGCGCAGATCGTCGACACCCGCGATATGATGGATTTCGGTGCAGGCCATGTGAAGGGCAGCCTCAACATCGGTGCGCGGCCGGAGCTGTCGGTCTGGGCCGGATGGCTGCTGGATCCGGAAAAGCCCATCTACCTCGTTCTGCACGAGGATGCCGACCTGCCCGGCGTGGTGAAGCTGCTGTGGCGCACAGGCTTCACCGAGTTCGGCGGTTATCTTGCCGGCGGCATGAGCGCCTGGCGCGAGGCGGGGCGCGATTTCGCGCAGATCCCGCAGATCTCAGTGCATGAGCTGAAGGACGCGCCGGACATCACCCCGCTGGACGTACGCAAGCCCGATGAATGGGAGGGCGGCCACGTGCCGGGCGCGACGCATGCCTTCCTTGGTGAACTGCGCGAGAAGATGAGCGATCTCGACCGCGGCAAATCCTACGCGACCTATTGCGCCAGCGGTTTCCGCGCCAGCATCGCGGCAAGCCTGCTTGCGGCGCATGGCTTCGAAACCATCCGCAACGTGCCGGGCAGTTGGAAGGCGTGGAGCGCCGCCGGCTACCCGGTCGAAACCCCCGAGCAGAAATGAGGACCCAAATGGACAACGTCGTAGAGATCGACAGCAATCACGGCATCGCCCGCTTCGCCCCGGACGAAGCCGCGCTTCGGAAAGCGGCCGAAGAAGGTTACCGAAGCGTGGTGAATTTCCGAACCACGGACGAAAAGCAGGAGGTCGCCCCCGACGAAGAACGGCGCATCGTCGAGGAGACCGGGCTGAGCTACCTGCATCACCCGGTCTCCCCCGACGCGCTTGACGACGAATTGGTGGACGATTTCCGGCGTTCCCTCGACGACCTGCCGCAGCCCGTCCTGCTGCATTGCGCATCGGGCAAGCGCGCGGGCGCGATGACGCTGATGGCGCTGGCAGCCGACCGGGGGATTGACGGCGAGGCGGCGATCGAGATGGGCCGCGAGAAGGGCCTCGACCTGTCGCAGGAAAAGATCGGCCAGTTCGCAAAGGACTACGCCGACCGCAAGAGTGGCAAATGACCCGCGCCCTGCGCCCGGACCGGCCGGGCGCAGGATCTCACCGCGCCTCGCGCGCGCAATACAGCTTGTGCAGCGTCTCCAGCACGGCGGCGACCTCTTTGCCGGTGACGCTGTAATAGATCGTCTGCGCGTCCCGGCGGCCCTCGACGAGCCCCGCCTCCTTCAGCCGCTTGAGCTGTTGCGACATGGTCGGCTGCGACATGTCGCAGATCCGGGCCAGTTCCCCCACCGACCGCTCGCCATCGACCAGCCGACACAGGATCTTCAACCGCGCCTCGGAGGCCAGCATGCCCATCAGCGCGGCCGCGCCCGCGATGTCGCCTTCGAGGAAATCATCGGTGATTTTCATATGCTGCCTGTTGAATATTAGACGAGACGAATATATAGATGTCTTGAAACAAGACAAGCGCGACGGCGTTGACCGTCGTATCACGGAGTCGAGAGATGGAAACAGAGTTCACCCCTTGGCTGTCGCTCGGCGGCGGCATGATGATCGGGGCCTCGGCGGTGCTGCTGATGGCCACCAATGGCCGGATCGCCGGGATCAGCGGCCTCACCTCGCGTATTTTCGCCCGCTCGACCGATGCCGAGGCGCGCGGCGTCTCGGCGCTGTTCGTGCTGGGCCTGCTGCTGGCCGCGCCGATCTGGCTGCTGGTGTCCGGCGAATGGCCACAGCAATGGGTGCCGTCGAGCCCTGCCCTGATGGCGGTCGCGGGCTTGCTGGTGGGCTTCGGCGCGACTTATGGCAATGGCTGCACCTCCGGCCACGGCGTCTGCGGCATCAGCCGCGGCTCGATGCGCTCGATCACCGCCACCGTCACCTTCATGGCCGCAGCCTTCGTCACGGTCTTCGTCACCCGCCACCTGATCGGAGGCTGAGATGAAACAGATCTTCGCGCTTCTCTCCGGCCTGATCTTCGGCTTCGGCCTGATCGTCTCGGGCATGTCCGACCCGGCCAAGGTGCTGAACTTCCTCGACGTCTTCGGCACGTGGGACCCGAGCCTCGCCTTCGTCATGGGCGGCGCCATCGCGGTGACGGCACCGGGCTTCGCGCTTCTCACCCGCAACCGCTCGCGCCCGTTCTTCGATACCGAGTTCCGCATTCCGAGCCGGACCGACCTCGACCCCAAGCTCATGACCGGCGCGGTGCTGTTCGGCACCGGATGGGGGCTTGGCGGCTTCTGCCCCGGCCCGGCGCTGACCGCGCTGCCGATTGCGGCCACCGGAACGCTGATCTTCGTGCCCTTCATGCTGGCCGGCATGTGGCTGGCCCGGCACACCCCCGACCTCTCCCTGCCCACTCGCAAAGGAGCCATCCAATGACCGACCCCCTGAAGAGCCGCGTCGTCCGCCATTCGCCCTCGACCGGCGAAGGCAGCCCCGATGTCTGGGGCATCTACGAGCCCGACACCGGGTCGATCCAGTATATCTGCGCCGACCCCAAGACGCGCCAGGCAGCGCTGATCGACGTGGTCTGGAACTTCGATCACCGCAACGGCAAGTTCTCGACCGAGAGCATGGACCAGGTGCTCGACCTCGTGCGCGACAACGACCTGAAGGTGCAGTGGGTGCTCGACACCCACCCGCATGCCGACCATGTCATGGCCTCGGCGCACCTGAAGGAGCGCACCGGCGCCCCCAATGCCATCGGCGCGCTGGTGCCCGAGATCGCCAAGATCTGGGCCGACATCTACAACCTGCCAGATGCCTTCGAGCCGAGCCGCGATTTCGACCACCTGTTCGAGGAGGGCGAGACCTTCAAGATCGGCGAACTCGACGCGCGCGTCATGCTCTCGCCCGGTCACACGCTGGGATCGATCAGCTATGTCTGCGGCGACGCGGCCTTCGTGCATGACACGCTGATGCAGCCCGACATCGGCACCTCCCGCTCGGATTTCCCGGGCGGCAAGACGCACGAACTGTGGGATTCGATCCAGGACATCCTCGCCCTGCCTGAGAATACCCGGCTCTATGTCGGCCACGACTATGGCGGGCCCGAGCGCGACGAGCCGATGTGGGAGGCCACCGTGGCCGAGCACAAGGCGAAGAACAAGCACGTCAAGGATGGCACCGCACGCGAGGAGTTCATCCGGCGCCGGCAGGAGCGCGACGCGACGCTGCCGCTGCCGCACCGCATCCTCGCAGCGCTTCAGGTCAACCTGCGCGGGGGGCGGCTGCCCCCGGCGGAGAATGACGGCAACCACTACCTGAAATACCCGGTCAACCGCTTCGACTGAGCTTTCGGGCGGCCCACGGGCCGCCCGCTTTCCTCCCCCCAAAGACCGGACGGATACGGATGACCATGCCCCCGCTGTCGCGCTATTTGCCGATCCTCGACTGGGGACGGCGTTACGACCGCTCCACCTTCACCGGCGACATGGTCGCCGCCGTGATCGTGACGATCATGCTGATCCCGCAGTCGCTGGCCTACGCGCTGCTTGCCGGCATGCCGCCCGAGGCCGGGATCTATGCCTCGATCGCGCCGATCCTGCTCTACGCGATCTTCGGCACCTCGCGCGCATTGGCGGTGGGCCCGGTCGCGGTGGTGTCGCTGATGACGGCGGCGGCGGTGGGCAACATCGCCGAGAGCGGCACGGCGGGCTACGTCGCCGCGGCGCTGACGCTCGCCTTCCTGTCGGGCGCGATGCTGCTGGCGCTGGGGCTGTTCCGCCTCGGCTTTCTCGCCAACTTCCTGTCGCACCCGGTGATCGCGGGCTTCATCACGGCGTCCGGCATCCTGATCGCGGCGAGCCAGCTGCGCCACATCCTCGGCATTCAGGGCGAAGGCCATACGCTGCTCGAGATCCTCGACGGGCTTTGGGCGCATCTGGGCGAGACCAACCTGATCACCGTCGTGCTCGGCGTCTCTGCCACCGCGTTCCTGTTCTGGGTCCGCAAGGGATTGAAGCCGCTGTTGCGCCGTATCGGCCTCGGTCCGCGCATGGCCGACATCGGCGCCAAGACCGGCCCCGTTCTGGCCATCGTCGCTACGACGCTGGCGGTATGGCTGTTCGATCTGGGCGAACGCGGCGTCGCCATCGTCGGCGAGGTGCCGCAAAGCCTGCCGCCGCTCACCCTGCCCTCCTTTTCCCCATCGCTGATTTCGCAGCTCTTCATCCCGGCGATGCTGATCTCGATCATCGGTTTCGTGGAGTCGATCTCGGTTGCGCAGACGCTGGCCGCCAAAAAGCGTCAGCGCATCGACCCCGACCAGGAACTGATCGGTCTCGGCACCGCCAATCTCGGCGCGGCCTTCACGGGCGGCTTCCCGGTGACGGGGGGCTTTTCGCGCTCGGTGGTGAACTACGATGCCGGGGCCGAGACCCCCGCCGCCGGGGCTTTCACCGCCCTTGGCCTCGCACTGGCAGCGCTGTTCCTGACGCCGCTGATCCACTACCTGCCCAAGGCGACGCTGGCCGCCACGATCATCGTGGCCGTCCTGAGCCTCGTCGATTTCTCGATCCTGAAACGCGCCTGGGCCTTCAGCCGCGCCGATTTCGCCGCCGTCTCGGCGACGATCCTGCTGACACTGGTGTTCGGCGTCGAGGTGGGCGTCACCGCGGGCGTGGTCACCTCGATCCTCGTGCATCTCTACAAGACCTCGCGTCCGCACATGGCGGTGGTCGGCCGGGTGCCGGGCACCGAGCATTTCCGCAACGTGCTGCGCCACGAGGTCGAAACCCAGCCGCATGTGCTGACGCTGCGCGTCGATGAAAGCCTCTACTTCCCGAACGCCCGCTATCTCGAGGACCAGCTGTCGGCCTATGCCGCCGACAAGCCCGAACTCACCGACGTCGTGCTGATGTTCCCTGCCGTGAACGAGATCGACCTTTCGGCGCTGGAGTCGCTCGAGGCGATCAACACCCGGCTGCACGACGCGGGCGTCCGCCTGCATCTGAGCGAGGTGAAGGGGCCGGTGATGGACCGCCTCAAGCGCAGCCATTTCCTCGGCGAACTGACCGGCGAGGTGTTCCTCAGCCAGCACGAGGCGGCGTGCAAGCTGGGAAGCAGGACCCCGCCGCTGAACAATCTGGAAGGAGTGGCGTGATGCAACGCAGAAGCTTTCTCGGTTCGATGATTGCTGGTCTCGCTGTTCCGGCGCTCATAGGTCGCGCCTCGGCTCAGTCCGCCCCGGGGCAGCCCCTGCCTATCCCGGCGCTGATGGACGTGGGCGACGAAGCGGGCAATCGGATAGACGCGATTGTGGGGCGCCGGAGCTTTTTCGAAGGCGCCGAAACACGGGTGCTGGGTTGGTCGCAGGACTACCTTGGCCCGACGCTGCGGATGCAGCGGGGGCGAGGCGCCCGCATCATCGCCGGCAACAGGCTGGAACAAGGCATCACCGCGCATTGGCACGGGCTTCATGTGCCGGGCTGGCAGGACGGTGGGCCACATTCCGTGATCGCGCCGGGGCGCCACCTCGAGCAGACGCTCGAGATCGACCAGCCGGCGGGCACCTATTGGTATCACTCGCACGTCCATGGCCGCACCGGCGAACAGGTCTACCATGGCCTGGCGGGCCTGCTGATCATCGAAGATCCCGAAGCTCCGGAGCCGGGGCTGCCATTAGATTACGGAATCGATGACATTCCTCTCATCGTGCAGGACCGATGGTTCTCGCGCGCAGGAGAGCTGCGCTACGACGATGATGGCATGGCGCTCATGCAAGGTTTCCGGGGCGACAGAATACTCGTGAACGGGGCGCTGTCCCCGGTTGCTCGGGTCCCGGCAGGGCTGGTTCGCCTGCGCCTCCTCAACGGTTCCAACTCGCGGGTTTACCGCTTCCGCTTTGAGGACGGTCGGGCGTTTCATCAGGTTGCCACGGATGCCGGACTGTTGCCGGCGCCGTTGCGCCGGTCCGAAGTCCAGCTGGCGCCGGCCGAGCGGGCCGAGATCGTCGTTGATTTCGCGAGCGGGCGACCGGCCCGCCTCGTGTCGGTGGATGTCCCGGTGGCGATGATGGGCCGCGGCATGATGGGGGGCGGCGGCATGATGGGCGGCATGATGGGCGGAGGCTCTGGAGCGTCGGAGGACGGGGCGGCCTTCGAGGTGGCGCGGTTCGAGATCGATGAGGGTCTCACACCCAAAGCCATGGCCCTGCCCACAACACTGGCAGGCGCGCCGCGCCCGAACTTGGAGGAACCCGTCCGCCGCCGCAGCTTCCGGCTCAACATGATGATGGGAATGGGGATGATGGGAGCCATGTTCGGGGGCAAGCCGGAACTCGGCATCAACGGCAAGACATACCAGATGGACCGCATCGACCAGCAGTTGCGTCTGGGCGAGACCGAACTTTGGGAAATTTCGGCCGACATGATGGCGCACCCGTTCCATGTGCATGGCACCTCGTTTCAGGTGGTGAGCCGCAACGGCCGGGCGGTGAGCTATGCCGAAAGCGGTCTGAAGGACGTCGTATGGGTCGACGGCACTGCCGAGATTCTCATCCGTTTCGATCGGCCGGCGCGCAGCGACGCGCCCTACATGTATCACTGCCATATCCTCGAACACGAGGATGCGGGTATGATGGGACAGTTCACCGTCTCCTAAGCGGGACAACGCCCCCACCAATGACTTCAGGGCGCACAGCAACCATCAGATCACAGGAGAAATGCCATGGGCTATACCATCAACCGCATGATTGCCGGCGCGGACTTCGCCGATGTCGACGCGCGCACCCGCAAGGCATTGGGTGACGCCGGCTTCGGCGTGCTGACAGAAATCGATGTGCAGCAGACCATGAAGAAGAAGCTCGACAAGGACATGTCGACCTACCGCATACTCGGGGCCTGCAATCCGGAAATGGCCTACAAGGCGCTCGAGATGGAACCCCGCGTCGGGGCCATGCTGCCCTGCAACGTCATTTTGAGGGAAACCCCGGAGGGCGTGGAAGTCAGCGCCGTGGACCCGGTCGCCTCGATGAGCGCCATCGAGAATGCCGAACTGCACGAGGTTGCCTCGCAGGTGCGAGAGCGCCTGCGCAAGGCAGTGGAACAGGTGTGAGCCACGACACCGATCACCGTCCCTCGCGGGCAGGCTCCTACAGCAGCTGACTGGCCAAGGTTTCTGCCTCATCCCGGCGCCGGGGTCTCATCGCACAAATCCTCCGGATATCGGCCAGGCAAGGTCTGCACGATTAATCCTGGCCGCCCTTCACCTCCTGACGCACCTGGCCCCAAGCCGTTAGAGTGAAGACCAGTGTGCCGCCAACAATATTGCCGGCCAACACGGGGAGCTGGTATTCGGATACCAAGGGCCAAAGCCGCTCTTCGCCCGACAGCACTACATACGACATCTCTACCGCGCCTGCGATGACGTGCTGGAAGTCGCCGGCTGCGATCAACCAGGTAAACACGAAGACGATCAGGTCGGAGAGTTGGCCGATGTCGCGCTCCCGGGGCAGCCAGCGACGTGCGCGACGATTGGTGTTCTCGACCGTGCCCTTCCGCCAAGGCGCGGAGGGGGCGCAGAACCAGCTGTTCGTGCCGATCTCGGCTTGGAGATGCGGCCATGAGACGAACTCGATGCCGCGGTCGAAAGTGATCGTTCTGCGCGCCGGTTGGGGCAGGGCACGGATCGCTGCGATGACCTTGTCCATGACGGGCCGGGTCCGCTTGTCGGCGTTCTTCAGAAGCACGGTGAAGCGGCTGACGCGCTCCACGAGCGAGGTCACGTTGGCGGACCCGAACCGCTGCCGGAACAGCATCAGATCGGCCTCCCAGTGGCCGAATTGCGAACGCTGCGCCACCGCCTCGGGCCGGAACAGGATGCTGACATCGCGATGGAATTTCGGCGCACGACGCTTGCGGGCGCGTCTGGGGTGGCGGGCCTTGCGGTGGGTCGGCAGATACCACCACAGCTCCTCGCGCATGCCTTCCTTGCCGTAGATGTAGTGATAGATGGTTTCCTGGCAGACCCGCAGCGGCGCGCGCTCGATGCGCATCCGGCCAGCGATCTGCTCTGGGGTCCAGCCGTCCTTGATCCGATCGACGACCTGGTCACGTAGCTGGGGATGGCGGATCAGCTTGCGTTGCCGGGCGCGGCGATCGCTGCTTCTCAGCTGAGCGGCCATCGCAAAGTAGCCCACGACCTTGGGCATGCAGGGATCCTGGAAATGGTTGCGCCTGAGCTCGCGGAAAATGGTCCAGGCCGCGTTCTGAAGCTCGACGTCGTACTACTGGGTGAACCGGTGGAGAGCGCAAGGGGGATTGTTGTGTCGAACTGTCCATCCTCGAATGCGAGGACACCGGCATGATGGGGCGATTCACCGCTTCCTGACGGTCTGATCGAACGCGCCGACGGAATGAGCCTCCAAGCCGTTCCTCCGATGGAGAAAACAGGCTTAGCAGGCTGCTGAAAAAGGCCGGGCTCGACGCGGTTTCGAGAACATGATTCACCCTTGGCACGGCGGCGGCGGAGGGTGGCGATGCGCGGGACTGACGAGGCGAGCGGGTCGTTGTTCAGCTATGTTGACCTCGAGGAGCGCGTTCCGGAGCGGCATCCGCTGCGTTTGATCCGTCGGATCGTCAACGACGCCCTGTCAAGTCTCGATGCCGAGTTCGATGCGCTCTACACCGACTTCGGCCGCCCCTCCATCGCACCGGAACGCCTGATCCGGGCGAGCCTTCTTCAGATCCTGTTCTCGATCAGGTCTGAGCGGCGGCTGATGGAGCAGATGAACTACAACCTGCTGTTCCGTTGGTTCGTCGGGCTCGGCATCGACGACCGCGTATGGGTCCCCACGGTGTTCAGCAAGAACCGAGACCGGCTGCTGACGACCGAGATGTCGCGCAAGGTAATGGCCGCGATCCTGTAGCACCCGGAGGTCAGGCCGCTGCTGTCGGACGAGCACTTCTCGGTCGACGGGACGCTGGTCAAGGCGTGGGCTTCCATGAAGAGCTTCCAGCCGAAGGACAGCACGCCGCCACCATACGACGATGATCCCGGCGCGCCACCGCCGCCATCGGCCGAGGAGACCTCCCCAGATAGCAGCCAGCCCCAGCAGACTGAGATGCTGCCGATGCCCTACACACCTCGCCAGACCCGCAACGCCGAAGTGAATTTCCGGGGCGAGAAGCGCTCGAACGCAACCCATGCGTCTGGGACGGACCCGGATGCCCGCCTCTACAAGAAGGCGCCGGGTGCCGCGGCGATGCTGTACTTCATGGGGCATACGCTGATGGAAAACCGAAACGGGCTGATCGTACAGGCCACGCGGATGGCCATGGCGAGCGCAAGGCGGCGCTCGAAATGCTCAACCGCCACTCCCCCGGCTCGACCCGGCGCCTGACGCTGGGAGCAGACAAAGGATACGACAGTGCCGACTTCATTGCCGCGCTCAGGCGCATGGTCGTGACACCGCATGTCGCGCAGAAGGCCCGGCATTCAGCCATCGACGGCCGGACCACCCGGCATCCCGGCTACGCATTGTCCCAACGATGCCGAAAGAAGATCGAGGAACCCTTCGGCTGGGCCAAGACGGTGGGCGGCATGGCGCAGACGTTCCACCGTGGCCGCGACAGGGTTCGTGCCACATTCACGATGACCATGGCGGCCTGCAACCTGGCCAGGCTGCCGAAACTCCTTGCCGCCTGACGAACAGAGCAGCCAGAAAACCCGGCCTCGCAGCCGCCAAGCCCCGTCTTCAGATCGCGCCGGCAGGGACAGCGTCCCTCCAGCCTGACTTCTTCGGCAGCCTGTTAGAGTCATTCCACCGACAGCATTATAACCGAAGCCTCCGCAGTCGAAGGCTCACATCGGCATGAGCGAATAACCCTGCGACTGTAGAATGGGAATGGCCGAGAGAGCCGAAAGAGTCATCTGAATACCCGGCGCGAGCATGGTTTCGTCAATTCCGTGCGATGCTGCGGCTTGAGAGCAGACCATGATCTTCACCCCCGCTTCCTGAAGCGCAGCGATCAGCTCGAGGTTCGGGTTCGTCTTACCATTCGCGGCCTGCGATGCCTCTTCAGACATAATCGCCTTGGTCGCGCCGCCATGGACGATGACGACGAAATCACGGTTCTCCTGTTCAACACCCGCCGAGCCATACACATTCACGGCCCGTGCCGTGCGCCAAAGATTGGCATTCGTCCCATCGGGCATCGTCTTATCCGAAGATGCGCTGAATACGATCTGATGCACCTCTTCGGCGCTCGGTTGCAGCGTTGCCTCGGGCGCGTCGACGATCTTGCCGAAGCCTTCGATGACGGGTGTCACCCACTTCGGCTGGCCGGCAGACCCTGCTTCGGACTGAGCCGAGGCCAAACCAGGCGCCATTGCGAGGCCAAGTGCCAGACCCAAAGACCGAATGGGGCTAATAGAGTGAAACGCGATTGCAGCCATGGTAAAAGCCCTCTTAGTTTGATGTTTTCGACAACGGCGTGTCGAGCCTGCGGTTCCGCGGCTACAGGTTCCCGGGAACGAGGATGACCGGCTTGAAAGGGGAGATCGAACCGCGAGTCCCGACAGACCCACCCCAGTTTCAGCGGGCAGCTCTGCAGCACTCTCGCAAAGGGATGCCATTGATCCCTCAGCCATGGATAGGGCTGGACCCGACGGTCGAACCGGCCTTCGGGTAGAGGAACACCTGGGTCTCCAGCGGCACCCTTTCGTAGAGTTCGATGATCTGGTCGTTCACCAGGCGAGCGCAGCCATTTGAGACAGCGGTCCCGATGGTGGATGGCGCGTTGGTGCCATGGATGCGCAGGAAGGTGTCGTAGCCGTCCTTGAACAGGTAGAGCGCCCGGGCGCCCAAGGGATTGTCGATCCCGCCCGGCATGCCGTCGGCCCATTTGCCGTAGACCTCCGGCTCGCGTTCGAGCATGCCGGGGGTCGGAGTCCAGCTGGGCCATTCCTTCTTGGCCTGGATCAGGAAGGTCCCGGCCTCGTAGAGATCGTCTCGGCCCACCCCGACCGCGTAGCGCAGCGCTCGCGCGCCCGGCAGCGTCCAGTAGAGCGCGAACTCGTCGGGCATGACGTGGATCTGCCCGGCCGGGATGCCTTCGGCGATGGCCACCTCGCGGGGCGGGATCACCGCGGCCTGCGCCGCGCCCTCATGCGCCAGCACCCTGCCGGCGGGCAGCGTGGCACCCGCGAAAGCAGCGGCCGTTCTCTTGAGAAAACCTCGTCTCAGCATGCGTCACCTCGTCCGTTTTGTCCCGACGCCGACGGATGTCATGCGCAGGGTATGGCAAATGATGGTCCCGCGCTGGCACCGGTCGATCCGGGGTTCCAAGCGCAGTGCGTCCATGCCGTGTCGAATGCATCGGGCTTAAGGCAGCCTTACGAGCGTGTGGCAGTGTCGCGTCCTTCCGACGCCCTGCCGCTTTCGTGAACGGGTCCGGCACAGGGCAGCACAATCTGCACGGCCTCGCCTCCGCCCGTCCGGGCCTCGAAGCCAAGCCGCCCGCCGAGCCGCTCGACCGCCACCTGCGCAATCGCCAGCCCCAGCCCGCTGCCCCCCGCGGGCGCGCCCGCGCCGCGAAAGAACCGCTCGGTCACGCGGGCCCGCTCGGCCTCGGGAATGCCGGGTCCACGGTCGAGCACGGACAGCGTGATCCGCGCGTCCCGTGCCACGCCCTCGACCACGACCTCGCTGCCCGGCGGGCTGGCCAGCACGGCGTTTTCGACGATGTTGCGTAGCGCCACGGCGGGCAGCACCGGGTCGGGGATTCGGCAGAACAGCTCTGGTGCCATCTCCAGCCTGAGCTGCACATCCCGCTCGGTGGCCAGCCTCCGCATGTCCTGCCCCAGATCGGACACCAAGCGCGTCATGTCGACGATTTCGCCACCTCCCTCCGGAGCGCCATCGACGGCGGCGAGTTCGAGAAGCTGCCGAACCATCCGGTCGGTGCGGGCCACCCCGGCCTCGATCCGCGCCAGCGCCTGTCGCCGCGTCGCCTCGTCCGGGGCCATCGCCGCGATCTGCGCCTGCGTCTTGATGCCCGCAAGCGGGGTCTTCAGCTCGTGCGCGGCGAAGGCTGTGAAGCTCTTCTCCCGCTCGCGCGCCCCGGCCACGCGAGCGAACAGCCCGTCGAGCGCCGCGCCCATGGGTCGGATCTCGCGCGGCAGCGGGCCTGCCGACACCGGCCCGAGATCATCGGCCGTTCGCGCGCTCAGCGCCCGTGCCATCCGGTCGAGCGGCGCAAGACCGCGCCCGACGCTGATCCAGATCAGCGCCGCCAGCACCGGCAGGATCGCCAGCGCCGGCAGCAGCAGCCCGCGCACCACGTCCGTGACCAGTCGCTCGCGCACGGTGAGCCGGTCGCCGACCATCACCCTCAGGCCCAGATCCTCGTTGATCATGGTGTAGACGCGCCACGCCTCGCCATCGACGAGGCTGTCGGAAAAGCCCGTTTGCTCCGCCGCGAGCCGCCCCGATGGTGCGCTGGCCGACGCGCCCAGAAGCGCACCGTCGAGCGACCAGATCTGGCACGACAGCTGGCGCGAATAGTCCGAGCCCGCCGCGGGCACGGGCAGGTTCAGCTCCACCGGCCCGGCCGAGGCCACGTCGATCCGCCGGTCCGAGATCAGCGACGAGACCATCTGCGCCGCCTCGGCGAGCCGCGCGTCGAGCACCTGTTCAACCTCTGAGCGGGTCGAGTGCTGGATCCACCAGACCGCCGAGAGCCAGACCACCCCGGTCGCCGCCAGCAGGATCACGAACAGCCGCGTGCGGATCGAACTCATGGCCGCGGCTCCGCGAGGCGGTAGCCGACGCCGCGCACCGTCTCGATGAAGCCCGCGCCCAGTTTGGCCCGCAGCTTGTGAACATGCACCTCGACGGCGTTGCTCTCGACCCCCTCCTGCCATCCGTAAAGGCGCTCCTCCAGCCGGTCCTTCTCGACGATCACGCCGGGGGTCTCGATCAATGCGCGCAGCACCGAAAATTCGCGCCGCGAGAAGCGCAGCTCGCGCCCATCCATCTCGCCGCTCATCCGCGACGGGTCGAGCCGCAGCCCGTTCCATTCGAGCAGCGCGCTGGCCCGCCCCTCGGCGCGGCGAATGATTGCGCGCAGCCGGGCGCTGACCTCGCCCAGATCGAAAGGCTTGCCGAGGTAGTCGTCCGCCCCGGCGTCGAGCCCGCCGATCCGGTCGCGCACCTGGTCGAGCGCCGTGAGCAGCAGCACCGGCAAACGGTCGCCGCCCGCTCGCAGCCCGGCCAGCAGGTCGAGCCCCGAGCCGTCGGGCAGCATCAGGTCGAGCACCACCGCCGAGAAGCCGCCCTGCGCCAGCGCCTCGCGCGCATCGGCGCAGCAGGTCACCAGTTCCGGGGTGAAACCCTGCAACCGCAACCCGACGCTCAGCCCGTCGGCCAGCGTCTCGTCATCTTCCACGATCAGAACCCGCATCCCGCCTCCGGTTGTCGTCCTTGCCGTCGCTGTTGCGCCTCCGGGCTTAAGGGCCGCTTAAGGAAGCGCGCCGATCCGGGCGCCATGACACGGACCCTTTCATACCCCGCCGCCCTGCGGCGCGCCATCATCGCCCCGCTCCTCGCGGCGCTGTCCCTCGCCCTTTTCGCCGCCGCCGCCCTTGCACAGAGCGGCGACGCCTTCGGCCGGCAGTCGCCGCCGATGGACCCGCGCGAGGCCTTCGCGCTCGAGGTCTTGCCGCAGCCCGATGGCAGCCGTCTGCTGCGCTGGGACGTTGCCGAGGGCTACTACCTCTACCGCGAATACCTCGCCGCCGAGACCGAGGACGGGACATCGCTGCCCCTCGAGACCGAGCCCGGCGTCACCAAGGACGACCCGACCTTCGGCACCGTCGAGGTGTATTTCCATGGCGCCGAGGCGCGGCTCGGCGCGGCGGAAGGCCCGGTGCGTGTGACCTACCAGGGCTGCCAGGAGGACGGGATCTGCTACCCGCCGGTCACCGACACCCTGCCCGCGATCGAGGCTGCGGCCACGCCGCCCGCGCCAGGACCTGCCTCCGTCAAAGACCCGGCGACATCCATGGCATCGGAAAGTGGCATCATCCTTGCCAATGAGGGCGGCCTGCTCGACGGGCTGAGCGCCCGTGGTGGGCCGCTTCTCGTGCTGGCGGGCTTCTTCGGCTTCGGGCTGCTGCTCGCCTTCACGCCCTGCGTCTTCCCGATGTTCCCGATTCTCGCGGGGCTGCTGGCCGGACAGGACGGCACGGTCGGCGCCAGACGCGGCGCGCTGCTCTCGGGCACCTACGTGCTGGCGATGGCGGCGGCCTTCGGCCTGCTGGGCCTCATCGCCGCGTGGTCGGGCCAGAACTTGCAGGTGGCGCTGCAATCGCCCTGGGCCGTGGGCGTGGTCGCCGTGGTCTTCGTGGCGCTGGCGCTGTCGATGTTCGGCCTCTACGAGATGCGGCTGCCGCAGGCCTGGACGGGTCGGCTGTCGGGCATCGGTGCGGGCCGGGGCGGCACGCTGGGCGGGGCCGCGGCGCTCGGCTTCACCTCGGCGCTGATCATGGGGCCCTGCGTGACGGCGCCCCTGGCCGGGGCGCTCCTTTACATCGCGAGGACCGGCGACGCGTGGCTCGGTGCGGGCGCGCTTTTCGCGCTCGGTCTGGGACAGGGCGTGCCGCTCCTGATCGCGGGCACCTTCGGCGCGCGGATGCTGCCGCGCGCGGGGGCATGGATGGAGGGCGTGAAGGCCGCCTTCGGCGTCGTCTTCCTCTGCATGGCGATCTGGCTCGGCGGCCGGCTGCTGCCCGGCCCCGTCACGCTGGCGTTCTGGGCGGCGCTGCTGCTTGGTTCAGGCGTCTTCGTCGGCGGGCTGGACCGGCTGGAGCCGGGCTCGGGCGCGGTGCCGCGCATCCGGAGGACCGTCGGTCTCGCCGCGATCCTCGCCGCCGTGCTCATGGGCCTCGGGGCGGCGAGCGGCGCGGAGGACCCGATGCGCCCGCTGGCCGGTCTGCGCCCGGCCGAGGCCGCGCCCGGTGTCGCCGATAACGAGATCGCCTTCACCCCCGTCACCTCGGTGACGCAGCTCGACGCCACGCTCGCAGGGAGCGACGGGCCGTCGATGATCTACGTCACCGCCGACTGGTGCGTCACCTGCAAGGTGATTGAGCGCCGCCTCTGGCCCGACCCGGCGGTCCGCGAGGCGCTGGCAGGCACCACGCTCATCACCGCCGACCTGTCGGAGTTCGACGCCGAGGGGCAGGCACTGCTCGATCACCTCGGCTCGGTCGGCCCGCCCACCATGGTGTTCCTCGACGCCGAGGACCGCGAGGCGCCGGGCAGCCGCTTGATCGGCGAGCCGGGCCTGGAGGAGGTCGTGGCCTCGGCGCGGACGATCCGATGAACGCGGTGGCCATCGGCCCGCTGGTGTTCTCCGGCGAGCGATTCCTCGCCGTGATCGCGGTGCTCGTCTTCATCGGCGTCGCCGAGATCGCCGCGTGGCGCCGCCCCGCCCAGGCCGAGGCGCTGCGGCGCTGGTCGCTCATCGCCGTCCTCGGCTGGGTGATCGCGGCGCGCGCGGGTTTCGTGGCGATACAGTTGGACAGTTTTCGCGCTGCGCCGCTCGACGCGTTGAAGCTCTGGCAAGGCGGCTTCGCACCGCAGGCGGGCCTGTTCGGGCTGGGCCTCGCGCTTTTCGCGGCGCTGCTGCGCCACCCCAGGGCCGTGACGCCGTTGCTGCTGGCCGTCACCCTCGCGGGAACGGGGGTCGCGGTGGCCCGGGCCGCGCTGCCCGACGAGACGCGCGGACGCCTGCCCGCGATCCATCTCGCGGAACTGTCAGGCCGCCCGTTCCCGCTCGCCGAGACGGCGGGGCAGCCGCTTGTCATCAACCTCTGGGCCAGCTGGTGCCCGCCCTGCCGCCGCGAACTGCCGATGATGATGGAGGTCGCCGCCGAAACGAAGGGGGCGCAGATCCTCTTCGCCAACCAACGCGAGGCGACGCAGGTGATCGAGACCTACCTCGCGGGGCAGTCGCTGGGCACGACCGGCATGCTGCGCGACCCGGAGGGCGCGCTGATGGAGGCGTTCGGCCTGCTGGGCCTGCCGACCACCCTGTTCTTCGACGCCGAGGGAAGGCTGCGGGCCGCCCATACCGGCGAAATCTCCCGCGCGCAGCTCCGCGCGGGCCTCGACGACCTCGAAAGGACCACCCCATGACCGGAACCACCCGCCCCCGGCGGCTGGCGTCGCTGGCGCTGCTGCCGCTTCTGGCGGCCTGCGCCGCTGCCCCAACGCCCGAACCCACCGCTCCTCCCGAAGCCGAACCCATGCTCCCCGCCGAGGTCCGGGCGATGTATGCGGCGGTGGAGGACGAGGGCGAGGTCATTCCCGCCGTGCCCGAGCAGTATCTCGACGAACGCAACCGCCGCCAAGAGGTCGATTACTGGACCGACGAGGCGCCCGGCACCATCGTCGTCGATCCGCATGCGCGGTTCCTCTACCTCGTGATGGAGGGCGACCGGGCGATGCGCTACGGCGTCGCGGTGGGCGACCAAGGGCGCGGCTTCTCGGGCGAGGGCAACATTCCCTTCACCCGCGAATGGCCGCGCTGGACGCCGACGCCCAACATGCTGCGCCGCGATCCCGACCTCTACGGGCCCCATGCCGGTGGCATGGAGGGCGGCATCGACAACCCGCTCGGCGCGCGGGCGCTCTACCTGTTCAAGGACGGGCGCGACACGCTCTACCGCATTCACGGCACCAACGACCCATGGTCGATCGGCAAGGCCACCTCGGCCGGCTGCATCCGCCTGTTCAACCAGGACATCATCGACCTGCACGAGCGCGCCCGCGCGGGCGCCAAGGTCGTGGTGCTGAGCGAAGCCGACAGCGGCAAGGGCACGGTGCCGCCGGGCACACCCCTGTCCACTCCCAAGCAGACGACCAACCAAGGAGAGACCACATGACCACCCTCACCCGCCGCACCGCGCTCACCGGCGGCCTGCTCGCCCTGGGCGGCACCACGCTCTGGACCGCGACGCGCCCGGCGCGCGCGCAGGAGCAGCCGCTGCGCCCGACCATCGACGAGGTGATGTTCGACCCCGCCAACCCGGTGCTCGGCAACCCCGAGGGCGACGTCACCATCGTCGAGTTCTTCGATTACCAGTGCCCCTACTGCAAGGCGAACCACCCGGTCCTGAACGAGGTGGTCGAGGCAGACGGCAATGTCCGGCTGGTGATGAAGGACTGGCCGATCTTCGGCGCGCCCTCGGTGCGCGCGGCTCAGCTGGCGCTCGGCGCGGCCTCGCTCGGATCCTACCTGACCGCGAACGACGCGCTGATGGCGACCGAGGGGCGGCTCGACGACACGCTGATCGAGGAGACGCTCGCCGAGGCCGGGCTCGACGTTACGGCGCTCGACGCCGCCTATGGCGAGAACCGCGACAAGTGGGATGGGCTGCTCACCCGGAACGGCGCGCAGGCAGCAGCCTTCCAGCTGCGCGGCACGCCCGCCTTCATCATCGGCACGGTGATCTACCCCGGCGCGATGGACAAGGCCGGGCTCGAGGACGCAATCGCGATGGCGCGCGGCTGAGCCTCCTTAAGGCTGGGATAAGGCGACCGTGGTCGACCTGTCCCGGCCTCCCAACCAAGAGCAGGACCACAGGCAAGATGAGCACCACCCCCACCCGCCGGCAGGCGCTTCTTGGCGCGGCTGCCGCCGCGACCGCGCTGGCCACCCCTTCGCTGTTGCGCGCACAGTCCGCACGGCCTCCCGTGCAGGCCCCCGTGCAGCGCAACGTGTCGAGCTTCCGCACCCAGTATTGGCGGGATCACTTCGACACGCTTGGCGTCGCCACCATCGTCGCCGACACCCAGTCGCGCGCGCTGCACTACTGGAACGCCGATGCCTCCGACTACCGCGTCTTCCCCACCTCGATTCCGATCTCCGAGGACCTGACCAAGCGCGGCTACACCGAGATCGTGCGCAAGAAGGTCGGCCCCGACTGGACGCCCACGCCGAGCCAGGTCGAACGCAATCCCGAATTGCGCTACATGCCGCCCGGGCCCGACAACCCGCTTGGCACCCATGCGATGTATCTGAGTTGGCCCGCCTACCTGATCCACGGCACGCATGACACCCGCAAGATCGGGCGGCCCTCCTCGGATGGCTGCATCGGTCTCTACAACGAGATGATTGCCCAGCTCTTCGCCATCACCCCGGTCGGCACGCAGGTCCGCATCATCTGAACACCTGCGGGTGGTAAAGGCTGGACCAACGCCACCCGCCACACCATCCTCGCCCGCGAGACGACCCGCCCATCCCGCGGAGCGGAGGAGAGGACTTCCATGAGACATATCCCCGGCCTGCTGGCCGTCTTGGCGCTGTTCGCCGCCACCGAGGCACTGGCCGACGAGGACATCGCGGATCAGTATCCGGGCTCGCTGCTCTACGCCAAGCCGGTGGAGTTCCTCCCCGGCGTCTGGACCGCCACCGGCGCCACCGCGCCGCCGACCTACGAGAATGCCGGGCACAACAACAATCTGAGCTTCATCGTCACCGGCGACGGGGTGGTGGTGGTCAACGCGGGCGCCAGCCGCGGTCTGGCGCAGGCGCTGCACGACGAGATCCGCACGGTGACCGACCAGCCGGTGAAGCTGGTGATCGACGAGAACGGACAGGGCCACGCGATGCTCGGCAACGGCTACTGGGTCGACGAGGGCGTGCCGGTTCTGGCCCATACGGAGGCAGCGCGCGCCTTCGAGGAGGACGGCGACGCTTCGTTCCTGGCAGGCGAGCGGCTGCTGCGCGACCGGTTCGAGACGACCCGCCTTCAAGGCCCGACCGAGACGTTCGAAGAAAGCTACACCGTGCCCTTCGGAGATTTCCCGATCGAGGTGCTCTACCTCGGCCCGGCCCACAGCCCCGGCGACATCGTGGTCTGGCTGCCCGAGCAGAAACTGGTGATCTCGGGCGACATGGCGTTTCACGAGCGCATGCTGCCGGTCTTCGCCGACACAGACACCCGTGGTTGGATCGAAACATGGGAAACCGCCTTCGAGCCGCTGGGAGCGACTTATGTCATCCCCGGACACGGCCACCCGACCAACATGGACCAGGTGCGGCGCTATACCCGCGACTACCTCGTCTGGCTGCGCGAGAAGATCGGCGCGCATCTCGACGCAGGCGGCGATCTGGCGGATGCCTATTACGTCGACCAGAGCCCCTACGCGCATCTCGACACCTTCGACGAGCTGGCGACGAAGAACGCGGGCCGGGTCTTCGAGCAGATGGAGTTCGAGTAATTTCTACAAATACCGAGCAAAAGCCTTACAGCACTTTGCCCCAATGTCTGGAATGCACAGGGAGCGGTCGCTTTAGGATCCAATCTCGGCTTGCTTGAAGCGGGCGCGACCGGCCCATGGCCAACTTTGGACATACTCGCGACGAATGGCAGATCCGAGCCCAAATTGCTTGCCGATAGAGCGGAAGCCTTCGTCGCTGCAGTATGATTTAGGCCGGCAGAAACGATCCCAAGCCGACTTTCGTGTCCCGCGCAGCGAAGGTCGACTTTTGCGACTTAACCTGCAACGAGCCAGATCTGCCAGCAGCCGGGGCACTTTCCCGGGTGCTGACCGGATGCTTCAACCCACAGGCCTTGAGCCATCACATTTGTCACGGTAGTGCCAGAAGTCGAACAGACCTCACATGATAGGCCGCGAACAATGGCAACTACCAGATTTGCGCGACGTGCCGTGTTGTTGGGCGGGCTGGCCGCTTTCCTGTCTGGCTGTGCCGGGAAGTTTCGATCATATAACGGACCCGCTGTAACCCGGTTACGAATTTACAAGGAGCAGCGGTTACTGCTGCTTGACGGCGCGGATGGTGTCTTGAAGACCTACCCCATCGGTCTGGGTTTCGCACCCGAAGGCCACAAACAGTTCGAAGGGGATGGGCGGACGCCGGAGGGCTCGTATCTGATAGATCGGCGGAATCCGAAAAGTCTCTTTCATCTCTCCATTGGCATTTCCTATCCAAACGAGGCCGACATTGCTTTTGCGGAGGCGCTTGGTCGGTCTCCCGGGAAAGACATATTTATCCATGGTGGCCCGAGACCCGGGGTCGACCCCACGGATGTCCGCGACTGGACGGCAGGCTGCATCTCTGTGTCGGACCGTCAGATCGAAGAAATCTATGCCATGGTGCGGAACGGCACGCCCATCGACATCTACGCCTGACGATCAGACAAAGCGACGCCGCAAAGCGACGTTGAGGGCTTCGATGGCAGCCACCATGATGACAACTGCGAGTGTCACACTGGCCGCCTTGTCGTATTGGAACGAGCGCACGTAAGTCTGAATGTAGAAGCCGATCCCGCCCGCTCCGACGATGCCCAGGATCAGAGACTCTCGAAGGTTGAGCTCGAAACGGAAAATCGTGTCTCGAACGACGACGGGGGCCATCTGTGGCCAGACCGCATGTCGGAGACGCACCAGCGGCCCGGCACCCGCGCTTTCGAGCGCCGCGACGGGCGCGCGAGACACCCCGTCGATCGCTTCGGCATAGAATTTGGCCAACATGCCGGTCGCATGAAAGGCCACAGCGATGATTCCGGGCAGCGGACCCAGGCCGACGGCACCGACCATAAGCATTGCCACAAGGATCAGCGGAATGGCTCTGACGAAGGCGAGAAGCATCCTAACCGGCCGATAGAGCGCAGGCGATACCATCGTTTCGGACGCGAGTATGCCGAGCGGGGCTGATAGGATCACCGCCCCCAGGGAACCCAAGATTGCAATCCTGAGCGTTTCTGCGCTGCCCTTTAGGATTTCTTTCATCACGGTCGGATCTGGGGGGAACATCCGACCGAGGAATTCGGCTATTCGCGGCCCGGCCGACAAGAAGCGCGACAGTTCGACGTCGGTCGTCATGAAAGACCACACGATGGCACCGGAAACCAACGCGCTGGTCGCGAGACCGCCAAACCCGCGCGACCGCATCAGGAAACCGCTCGCAGGGCGACACCCGGCATAGGCTCTGTATGCCGGTAGAGATCCTCGGTCGCGTCCTCACTGAGCTCGGAGGTGGGAACGTCGAAGACGATCCGTCCGCCGCTCATACCGATGATGCGTCGTGCGAAGCGACGCGCCAGACTGGGCTGATGCGACGAAAACATCGCCGTTGCCCCGCGCGCCCTCGCCGCATTGGTCAGCAACGCCAAAACCTCGGCAGCCCGCGCGGGGTCGAGGCTGCTGACCGGTTCGTCAGCGAGGATAAGCCGAGGCTCCTGGGCCAGACACCGTGCGATGGCGACGCGCTGCCGCTGCCCGCCGCTGAGACTGTCCACCCTGCGCTCGGCGAGATCGGCGATGCCGCAGTCGGCAAGCGCGGCGAGCGCGGCCTTCAGATCATGTGCAGCCGGTGAGCCGAACAATGCGCGCAAGGTCGACATGCGCCCCAACCGGCCATTGAGAACGTTCCGCAAGACGCTGGACCGTTCGACGAGGGCATACTCCTGAAACACGAAGCCAGTATCGGGGCGACGTGCGCGGTGCGGTGGTCGGTCAGGATCAAGGGGCGCATCCAACACTGAGGCTCGCCCCCGCCAGCCTTGAAGCCTGCCGTCGAGCAGCGTAAGGAGTGTCGTCTTGCCTGCACCGGAAGGTCCAAGCAGAGCGACGCTTTCCCCCGTGGAGATGCCCAGGGAAATTCTTTCGAGAGCCGGGAAATCGGAACCTGGATGGGCAAAGTTCAGGTCGTCTATCTGCACGGCAAGGCTCATTTCAGCAGACCGTATTGCCTGGCCAAGTCGCGCACTCTTTCGTAGGCGGCGGGATCGGCCCTGACGTAGCCATCGGGCCCGTAGAGGAACCGTAGTTTGTCGCGGTGCTCAGGCTTGTTCAACAGCATCATGGCATCGACGAACCGCGTTCGCAGGCTTGCATCCAGGCCTGGGCGAGCGATCACCACGTGGCTGGGGATGGCTTCGCTCTCTGCGATCCAAGTAACCTGCGCCTGTTGCTCTGGCGTGAGAAGGAGGTCGGCATATTGACTGGCGCCCGCCGCATCGACCAGCCCCTCGGCCATTGCCTGCATGGCCTGCTGATAACCACCCGCGAAGAAAACTCGTCCAAAGAATGCATCGGCGGCTTCCGGGCGATCAATCAACCCCGCGCGCTCGAACTCGGAAAGCGGATAAAGATAGCCCGATTCCGATATCGGATCTGCGAAGGCGATGTCCCTGCCACGCAGGTCGGCAAGCGATTTGATACCGGCGTCACGCCGAACGAAGACACGTCCGGTGTAGTTCGGAGCGCCGCGGTAGACCTCAGATAGAAGTGGGATCGCGTTGATCTCGGCCTCTGCCAGAACGAAGGGGAGCGCCCCCATAAAGGAGATATCCGCATCGCCGTTCCTCAACGCTTCCACAGCGGCGGCATGGTCGATAGAGACGAACCCCTCGACGGCTGCACCGATCTGCTCGGTCAGCCAGCCGGTGATGGCTTCGATATCACCAAGCAGCTTTTCCGGATTTTCCTGCGGGATGAAGGCAATGCGCAGCGTGATATCCTGCGCGGCAAGGGGGGGCGCCACGAACAAGCTGCTCGCTCCAGCCAAAGCCAGAAACGTCCTTCGATTCAATCCTGTAGTCATTAGAAGGCCCTTTCGTCGATCGCCTTGGCATCCGACTTGAAAGCCGCCCAGCTCGCTTCGGCAGCCTCCCAGTTATCGCTTCGCACGGCAGTTCCGACCTCATTCAGTTTCTCGACAAGAGCATAGACATCCGGCCGGGCGGCAAGGTTGGACATGGTGCTGGCGTCCGCCGCGAGATCCGCGGCCACAGTGTCGGTGAGGAGCAGGATATGCTCTGCATCCCTCCGCGGGATCAGCGTGTCGAGTGTCGAGGCGAACGTCGTGAGTTCGGAGAATGCCAGACGGAAGGCAGTGTTCTCTGTATCGAATGCCTCATAGGGTTCATCCGCCGCCCCTACTGCCTCGAGATACGCGGTCAGATCGGCGCGCTCCGCCATGCTCAGCTGAAGCGACTTCTGCTCGTTGAACCAGTCCACCACAGCAGCCAAGGTTGGCAGCGATCCATCGTGGAAATAAGGCGCTGTATAGACGGTGCCGAGCAGCGTAGGGGTATCCAATGCACCGGCGCGGGCGCCTTCGTAAGCCGGCGAGACCGACCCGATGTCATGTGCCTGGCGATCCAGGAAGTTCGCATCCGGAACATGGCAGCTGGCGCATGATCGGTCGCCAAGACCGGAGAAAGGTCGATTGAAGATCGCTTCCCCGCGTTGGGCGGCTTCGGGGGCCGATGCGGTCAACCTGCCCTCGGATGTCAGCATCGAGTTGGGCAGGAAATCGAATTCGAGCATGTAGGCGACCAGCGCGTCCAACATGAAAGGTGTAGGCTCGTCTCCGCCGAACTCGTTGACGATCACGTTGCGGCTAAAGTCACGCAAGGAGGCGAAGCGGCCATCGCGACCGTAAGGTCCTGTGAAGCGCAGGCCGCGCAGGCTCGGGATGTCGAGCGGGTCGTCGCGCCGGTCGTTGAAGATCGGATTGAAAAAAGCGCCATCCACGTCGATCGCACCGGGCTGGTGGCTGGCGCCGGGGATGAAGAGCCGCTGATTCACATCGGAGCGATTGTGACAAGTCGAGCACGCAATCCCGAGATCACGCGCAGGACTGCCGAAGATCTGCGCACTGTCGAACAGCATATCGCCGAAGGCAACGAGCGGCAGGTCCGTTTCGTCGATACCCTGCTCTTCAAAGTTGAGCACAAGCAACGGCAGAGGGTCCTGATCGAAGATATCCGAGCCGGGCGGCAGGCTCGGCGGCAAATCGATTGATCTGCCACTGATCGCCGCCGTTTCCGGCAAAGCGCTCAGGGCATCCCGTGCCACGAACGCGTCAACGAGGTAGTTATCTTCAAGATAATTCGAGATGACGGGGCGCGCGACCACCATTGCTTCGGTATGTGTGGGTTTCGCACCTGTGCCAAGAAGGCCAGACGAGCCCGCGCTGCTGGCAAGTTCCAGCCAGGCGCGACCGATACGTCTCGCAGCCTCGGGATCGGCCGCGGCAATGCCGTCCGCGAAGGCCCGATAGAGTTCGCGGGCCTCCCGCACCGCCCCCTGGGCGGTCACCGGGCTTTCAGCCTTGATGGCCCGATCCAACTCTTCGTCGATCCGGCGCGCGATCAGCCGTGTCGCCTCGGCAAAGACCGCGTGCCGATCCTGGCGCGAAATCGCGTCCATGAGGAGGTCGGGCTCCAGCTCGCTTGTGTCGTCCAGACGCGCCAATGCCCCGCTTGAAAACTCCGATCCGGGGTAAGGTTGGGTCCAGGCTTCCTCTACCTCCTCCCATGGCAACGGCTCGAGATTGCCCAGAAAAAGCGTCAACCGATATGCGGCCGCCTCAGGGAGCCAGGGGGCTTCCTTCGCTGGGGTTGCAGAGACCGGCTCCGATAAGCCGGATACCCCTGCAAATGCGACAAACAGGGAAAGAAGGAGTCTCGGGATCATGGAAGCCTCCAGCCCAAAAGTTAGACAAGGCTAACATAGGTGCTCACGGCTAACAAGTTGTCAATGCCGCTTCCTCGCTGCAAGGTCGGAGGATGAAGAAGATGCCAACACATGGGCGTGTTACGCCCGATGCCACCGACAGAGGCGCCAAAGCGCAAGCGGAAGGCTTCGCCACCGTGCGTCAGGCCCACGAGAGCGAAATGGCCGAGGACTATGTCGAACTGATTGCCGAACTGATCGAATTACAGGGAGAGGCGAGACCAGTGGATATCGCTGAGCGCCTCGGAGTGAAGCCGCCCACGGTCACCAAGAACATCTCGCGCCTGAAAGATGCAGGGCTCGTTTCCCGCGAACGCTATCGAGCTATCTTTCTCACGCCGGCAGGGCAGAAGCTGGCAGAAGCCTGCCGCAAACGCCACCGCATCGTGGTTGCGTTTCTCCTCAGCCTTGGCATTGATGAGGACACCGCAGAGCGCGATGCCGAGGGGATCGAGCATCATGTCAGCGAGAGCACCTTGGAGGCCTTCGAAAGAGCGACAAGTCGCTTTGAAGAGAAGTTCTGATGTCCGAGAAACGACAGGAACACGATAAAGCTCGAGCCATGCATGGCCCTTAGGATCTAACAATATTCGCTCGACCGGCTTATGGGTAGCTTCGAGAGCGTCGAAGCTACCCATACCCGAAAGGCCTGCGCAACTCACAATCTTCGCCCCTTCGATCGCCAGAGTCATTCTTCCGACCGGAATGCCAATTGGTTCACCGCGAGGGCGGCTACATCCATCGATTAAACTTGGTTGACATGAAATTCAGGGACTGGCTTTCAGTCTGAGCCACCTTGGATCACCCGTGCCCATACAACTCGGCGTCCCTATGCGAATTTCTCTCGTCCTCGAATTCAAGACTTGAATGAGAAATGCCGAAATCATCCTTCAATCGACGCTTGATTTCGGCTTTCACGGCCTCGATGCTCTCCCAGCTCAAATCATTTAGAACCACATGACAGTCGAGGGCGACCTCATGCTCCTGCATCTGCCACAGATGCACGTGATGGACATCCCTGACGCCCTCGGTTTCCCGCATCGCCTGGACCACAGCGTCACTATCAATCTCCGGGGGGTTGCCGAGCATCAGGGTCCGGATCGGGCCGCCGATCTCGGTCAGCGCCAGATAGAGAATATACAACGCGATGCCGATGGTGATGGCAGGATCGACCCAGCGCAGGTCGTAAAGGAGGATCAGCGTGCCGCCGATGATGACCGCGACAGAAGCGAGCGCATCCGAAAGATTGTGCAGGAACAGTGCCCGGATGTTCACGCTGCCCTTCTGCATCGAGTAGGTGAGACCCGCTGTCAGCGCATCGATGATCAATGCGATCCCGCCGAGGATGACGACCGTCCAGCCGCGCACCTCGGGCGGATCGATCATTCGCATGCCGCCTTCGTAGATCAGGTAGAAACCGACGAGAATGAGAGTTGTGTAGTTGATGAGGGCGGCCACGATCTCGATCCGCCCATAGCCGAAGGTCATCGTCGAATCCGCGGGCCGGCGCGCGATCTTTCGGGCGGCGAAAGCGATGACGAGCGAGGCCATGTCCGAGAAGTTGTGCAGCGCATCCGCGATCAGCGCGAGGCTGCCGGCGAATATGCCACCCACGATCTGCGCCACGGTCAGCAGGGCATTGGCCCATATGGCTATGGAAACACGCCGATCCCCGGATTCGGGATCGAGATGCGCGTGGCTGTGATCATGCGGCATGTCCATGCTCCTTCCGTAAACCTTTCCTCTCGGCACCAAGGCCAGGCACCGGGGGAACATCACCATTCCGGATCTTGCGCACCCGCGCGTTCATCCAATAGCGGATCGCATGGCGATACAGCCTCTCCTGGAAACGGCCGATCGCCTGTTTGCGGTTCTCGAAAAAATCGTCGGGTGAAGCGAAGGTTCCAAGATCGCGGGCAATACCGGTTTTCTGGATGTAGGTATCCTTACCGGTCCACTGGACGTGCGGCGCACCAAGGCGATCCGTGCCGACACCATAGCCACACAGATCATTCTGGTCCGGGAAAGCGGCTCGGATCGCCTGAAGATATGGACTGTCGAGAATGAACCCTTCGAGGTTCAGCTAATCGCCATCCAGTTCGACTTCCACCCAAGAATGAAGGATTTCTGCGGGAGCCCATGGATAGACCGCCTCCGGCACCACGCCACGCTGAAGCGTCTTGTGAATCGTGAACCCGTGCAGCCTGCATGGCACTCCCACACCGCGCAGGAGTGCCATTAACAAGGTGGCCTTGGTATTGCACTGGCCAAAGCCGTCCCGCAGCACGTCGCTGGCCGAAATGTCATCTGCTCGATTGTAGCCGAAGAGAATGTCGTCGCGCACGAAATCGTAGATGGCGCCGATCCGATCGGCTTGCGGCAAACTTGCCCAACCCCGTTCCTCGATCAGGGCGGCGATGGCAGGCACTTCGAAATCCAACATCGGGGTGGTCGCCGTCAAGCAGGTGGCAGTTTGCACGAACTCTCTCCACGAATCGTTGGGAGGAGAGGTAGCTCCTACAGTGACTGTAGCTTCAAGGCTTTTTCGCTCACGTGCCGCGTGGCGCCGCGAGAATGATCATTGCACCCGTCAGGCTCACCATCGTCCCGACGAGATCCCACCGATCGGGACGGTGCCCCTCGGCCATCCACATCCAGAGCACCGATGCGGCGATGTAAATGCCGCCATATGCCGCGAAGGCCCGCCCTGCCGTGGACGTCTCGACCTGTGCGAGCAACCAACCGAATAGCGCCAATGAGACCATGCCGGGCAAGAGCCAAAGTGGCGAAGCGCCAAGCCGCCACCAAGCCCAGACGGCAAAGCATCCCGCGATCTCGGCGATGGCGGCCAGCGGATAGGCGATGCCGGCACTCAAGCGCCGATGCCCTCGTGGTCCGTCAGGCACTCCGAGTGATCGCGCAGAACTTCGAGCACGCGGCAATCGGCCGCTCGCCCGCCGCTGCATTCCTCGATCATGCGTTCCAGCTCCAACCGCAGCACCTCGAGCCGGGCCACGCGCTGCTCGACCTGCTTGAGTTGGCGCCGGGCGATGGCATCCGCCTCCTCGCAGGAGCGGGCAGGATGATCGCTGAGGTCGAGCAGTTCGCGGATCGCATCGAGCGAGAAGCCAAGCTGCCGGGCGTGACGTATGAAGGACAGGCGGTCGAGTTCGGCATCGCCATAGCGGCGCTGGCCGCCATCGGTCCGCCCCGGTTCGGGCATCAGGCCGACTTGCTCGTAATAGCGGATCGTCTGCACTTTTGTGCCCGTCTTCTTCGCCAGATAACCGATCGTCAGCATCGTCGCACTCCAAACCTATACTCTTCGTAGGTTTGGGGCGGCGGTTTGGCAAGCTGATGCTGCAGGATCACAAAATGCTTTGCTTGGTTCACGGAAATGGGGGTTGAACCTCCAGTAGGTCGAGGTTTTAGCAGTGCGCTGAAACCTCTGGAATCGGTCCGCCACGGGCCGATTGCACCCCGCATTGGCCCTTCGCAGGAACAAGACAGCATATGACCAGCCATATGGAGAATGCCGACCTGTCCGAGATAACGGACCCTTCTGTCGTTTGCGCTCGCTTTTCCCTGCTGGAACAGCTCAACGCGACCGACATTCCCGTAGCCTTGCGCTACGCCAGCAAGGGTTTGGCATGAGGTTGCGCTATTGGGCCGCGGGGGCTGCGGCACTCGGTGTTTCGACGGGTATCCTCGTATACCCGACTCTGGTTCCGACGGAGGCGGCGCCGCCGGCCCTGACTGTGATCGGTGACTGGGCGCCTGCCCCCATCGCGTCACCGCCGATGGCTCAGGACAACCCGGTCGAAGTCTCTGCGGAGCATGATGTTGCACCCGTCGCCATGCCGTTGGCCCTCCCCGAGGTGTTGGTGGCCGAAACTGCCCCGCCGGAGATGGCGCCGTCACGTGCTGTATGGTCGCGTGAGATTGCTGCGGGCGAGACGCTGGACGCGGTCCTGATGGACGCTGGTCTCGAGGCAGCGGACCGCGCAGAGGTCGCCCTTGCGATGGGCGTCGAATACGACCTGCGCAAGCTCCGCCCCGGTCACGTCGTTTCCGTCATGACGACCGACCTTGGCGCCCCGCAGCGGGTCACGCTGGAGGTCGATGACGGCACCCGTATCGAGGCAACCTTCGGGGATCGATTGGCCACCCGTGTCGTCTCACCGGAGCCCGAGGTCGAGATCGTGGCCGGACAAGCCGAAGTCGTGACCTCGATTTCCTCGGCGCTTGCGGAGACGGGCATTCCGGCCCGTTTTGCCGTCGATCTCGCGCAGATACTTGGCGGCACGGTGGATTTCCGTCGTGAGCTCAGTGGCGGCGAGACCCTGCGCCTGCTTTGGCGAGAGTCGAGGGTGGAGGACGCTGTCATCGGCGAACCTCGGCTGGCCTTCGCATCTCTGGATGTCGGGGACGCTCTCTACGAGGTGGTCTGGCCAGACGATGAAAGCGGCCGTGCTACCATTTATCTTGATGGAGAGGTGCTGCGGGTTTTCGCCCCGCCCGTGCAGGGTGCACGACTTTCCTCCGTCTTTGGAAAGCGCACCCATCCGGTTTATGGCAATGTGCGAATGCACACCGGTGTCGACTTTGCCGCCGCTCGGGGGACGCCCGTGAATGCCACGGCCCCCGGGCGCATCGCCTATGTGGGCTGGCGCGGCGGCTATGGCCGGGTCGTCGAGATCGCGCATGGCTCGGACACCCTGACCCGCTACGCCCATCTCAGTGAGGTGCCGGACGGGTTGGCGCGGGGGCAGCGCGTCGCCGCAGGCGATACCATCGGCCTCGTAGGTGCCACCGGCACGGCAACCGGTCCGAACCTGCATTACGAGGTGCGTGTGAACGGCCGCCCCACAGATCCGTTGTCGGACGAGCGTCTGGCTCAAGCGACCGATGGGGCCGACGATGCTGGCAAGGCGCTGACCCGCCTCCTGAACGCGCGGTCCCGGCTCGAAGCCCGCTTGCTGCAACAGCCTGAACACGTCGCGACCGGCAGCCTCTGACTGTCTCCATTCCCGCTCAAACAAGGATCTCGATGATGGAGCAGATGTCCCCGCTCGCCCTCGGCGTCGTGGGCAGCCTTCTGGCCGGCGCCATGACTGCGATCGGTGCAAGCCCCGTGCTGCTTGGCCAGATCCCGTCGCGCGCCACGCGCGACCTCGCACTCGGCTTCGCCGCAGGCGTCATGCTCGCGGCATCGTTCTTCTCGCTGATCATCCCGGCGCTCGATGCGGCCGAGACCCGCTTCGAGAACGACGCGGCACCGGCGGCTATCGTCTGCGCGGCAATCCTGTTGGGAATCGGCGCCGTGGCATGGATGAACGAGCGTTTGCCGCATGAACATTTCAGCAGCGGACGGGAGGGCCCCGAAGCCGCATCCCTCAGGCGGGTCTGGCTCTTCATCTTCGCGATCACGATCCACAATGTCCCGGAAGGCCTCGCAGTCGGCGTGGGCTTCGGGGCCGATGGCCTCTCGGGAGGACTGCCGCTCGCCTTGGGCATCGGTCTCCAGAACGCCCCCGAAGGGCTTGCCGTGGCGGTCTCTCTTCTCGGCGAAGGGTATGACAAGGGCCGGGCCTGGACCATCGCCGCGCTGACCGGCCTCGTGGAACCGATCGGTGGTGCCCTCGGCGCGGGCGTGGTCTCGCTGGCCCAGCCGCTCCTTCCCTGGGGTCTGGCATTCGCGGCGGGCGCAATGATCTATGTCATCAGCCACGAGATCATCCCCGAGACCCACCGCCGAGGGCATCAGAACAAGGCGACATTCGGCTTGTCGATCGGGCTTGTCCTCATGCTTTTCCTCGATGTCTGGCTTGGCTGACCGAAACGGGCCAAGAGGCTTGAAGCTACAGCCGCTGTAGGACGTATGCCGAACGCAATTTGGGAATCACGGCGGGGAGAACGCCATGGCGGACGACGATTTGCGACACCACGAGTGGCGGGTGACGGGCATGGATTGCGGCTCCTGCGCCGCAAAGGTGCGCGGAGCCGTTGGGCGCCTTCCGGGCGTGTCTGATGTCGATATCGCCCTGATGGCCGAGCGACTGCGATTGACCCTCGACGAGGGAGAGACCCTTCCGGCACAAGTCGAGACGGCGGTGCGAGCCGTCGGCTTCGGGATCGCGCCCAAAGGTGCGGCGCCCGAGAGGCCCGAAGGCGGCTTCGTCCTTCCGAATGAAGCTTTTCCTGACATGGTGCAGGAGGACGACGTTCGCGACGAGACCGTAGGGCAGCCCGCGGGGCCCGGCGGCACATCCTGGTATCAGACGTCGAAGGGACGGCTGGTGATTGGCACCGGCGGGCTGCTGGCTGTCGCCGCAGCCTCGCACCTGATCGTGCCGACCCACGTTTCCAAATGGGCCTTCATCCTCGCAACGCTCATCGGCCTCGCACCGATCACGCGGCGGGCCGTCGCCATGCTTCGGACGGGCATGCCCTTTACCATCGAGATGCTCATGACGATCGCCGCCACGGGAGCCCTCGTGATCGGCGAGGCGGAAGAGGCCGCGCTTGTCGTGTTTCTCTTCGCGGTGGGCGAGATGCTCGAAGGTCTCTCCGCCAACAAGGCGCGGGAAGGCATTCGCGCGCTATCGCGGCTCGTGCCGAAAGTGGCACTTCTCGAGACCGGGGGGCGCATGCGGGAGGTGCCGGCACAGGCGCTCCGGGTGGGCCAGACCGTGCTGGTCCGCCCGGGAGACCGCGTCCCCTGCGACGGCGAGGTGATCGAAGGGACCTCGGGGGTCGACGAAAGCCCCGTGACCGGCGAAAGCGTGCCGCGTCTCAAGGAGCCGGGCACAGCGGTTTTTGCCGGATCGATCAACACCGAGGCGGCCTTACGCGTGCGGGTGACGAAGGCGGCCCAGGACAACACCATCGCGCGCATCGTGCGTCTCGTCGAGGAAGCCGAAAGCGCGCGGGCCCCGACCGAGCGTTTCATCGACCGCTTCAGCAGGGTTTACATGCCCGCCGTGGTGGGCGCGGCAATTCTGGTCGCTCTGGTGCCACCCCTCGCCTTCGGCGCGGCGTGGCAGGACTGGGTCTATCGTGCCCTTGCCCTGCTGCTCATCGGCTGCCCCTGCGCGCTGGTGATCTCGGTGCCGGCCTCGATATCCTCGGCCCTGTCGACCGGGGCCCGCCAAGGCCTGTTGATGAAGGGTGGCGCCGTAATCGAGGCAGTGGCGCGCACGACGCATGTCGCCTTCGACAAGACCGGCACGCTCACGCAAGGACGGCCCCGCGTGACGGATGTGATTGCCCTGTCTGGAAGCGAAGCGGAGTTGCTGGCGCGCGCGGCCGGCGTCGAAAGCGGGGCCAGCCACCCGCTTGGCCGGGCGATCTGCGCCATGACCGAGGAGCGCGGCATCGACGCTGCCATGACCAGCGCCGCCAAGGCGCTTCCCGGTAAGGGCGCAGAGGCCGTAATCGATGGCAGGGCGATCTCGGTCGGCTCGCCCCGGCTGGCCGAAGAACGAAGCGCGATGACCGACGCAGTGCGCGCCCGGGTCTCGGCCCTCGAGGCTGAGGGCAAGACAGTGGTGCTTGTGCTCGACGATACGATGCCGCTGGGAATCATTGCCTTGCGCGACGAGCCGCGGCCCGATGCCTCTTGGGCGGTCGCCGAACTCCAGAGGCTCGGAATCGAGCCGGTCATGCTCACGGGTGATAACCCCCGCACCGCGCAGGCCATCGCGGGCCAGCTCGGCATCGCGCATCAGGCCGGCCTCATGCCCGAAGACAAGGTCGCCGCCATACGCGACCTGACCTCCGGGGGACGGGTGATGATGGTCGGCGACGGCATCAACGACGCGCCGGCGCTTGCGGCCGCGCATGTAGGCGTCGCCATGGGCTCGGGCACCGACGTGGCGCTTGAAACCGCCGATGCCGCGATCCTGCGCGACCGGGTAACAGACGTCCCGGGCACGATCCGGCTCGCGCGCGCGACGATGTCGAACATCCGTCAGAACATCGTCATCGCTCTCGGGCTGAAGATGGTCTTTCTCCTGACCACGATCCTCGGAATCACTGGCCTGTGGATCGCCATTCTCGCCGATACGGGCGCGACCGTGCTCGTGACACTGAACGCGCTACGGCTGTTGTTCTTCCGGCCGGACAAGGAGAACGTTGCAACAGGACATCCCGACCAAGAGATGTTCCGAGCCGACGGAACTGCCTGTGAGGCCGAGGGTATTGCCTCCCGAAAAGCGCAGAACGTGGTATGAGTGGCGGTCTTCTGATCTGGATGCCGGTGCTATTGGCCGCCGTCTGGGCCGCTCATTGGGGCGCGGAGCATCTGGCGGAGCCTTTGAAGAAGCTACGTCAGCAATGGGGTTTCTCGGTGGCCGCTGGCGGTGCCTTCGTCGGCCTCGCCGCAGCCTCTCCGGAGATCGGCATCAACACCACGAGTGCCCTGCGTGGTGTCGGCGATATCGGTCTGGGCGCGCTTCTGGGGTCGAACGTGGTCGCCATTCCCCTGATGGTGCTGACGGCCTACGCCGCCACTCGCAAGAAGCGCATCGAAGGCCATAACGACCACGCAAAACAGCGGCAGGCGCATTTTCTGGAGATCGATCGCCGGGCCGTCACGGTGCAGGCCCTACCCTATTTGGGGATCATCGCGCTCTTCGCCCTGCTGACGCTGCCTGCGCCCTGGCGTGGCCTCCAGCCCCTCGACGGCTGGCTCCTGTTGCTGGGCTATCTCGCCTATGTCACGCAGGCCCTGTTGCGCGGGCGGAGCGATGGCGAAGAGGTCGAGTGGAGTTCAAAGGAAAAGCGGCTGGCGGCGGCCGGTGTCGCGTCCTTGGCCATTGGCGCCTACTTCACCGTCTTCTCGACCGAGAAGATCGTTGGCGCGTTCGGTCTGTCGAAGATCATCGGCGGTCTTTTCATCACCGCTCCCGTGGCGGCACTGCCGGAGATCTTCGCGACTTGGTATGTCGCCCGCAGCGGACAGATCACGTCGGGCGTCACCAGTGTCATCGGCGATCATGCCGTGACCATGACCCTGGCCTTCATACCGCTGACGATTGTCGGGATGACGATCAATGATTTCCAGCTGTTCTGGGTCACGCTAAGTTTCGTGGCTCTGATGCCCGCCCTCTATGCCGCCTTCATCTGGTGCGGGCGCAAGGGCTTCCGGCTCTGGCAGGTCCTTACCCTGCCGATGGTCTACGTGCTCTACCTTGTCCTGCTTGTCGTCTGGGTGCAGCCCTTCGGCTCAGGCGGGTAAAGCTTTCATCGTCGCACCGCACCGAGTGTGAAAAGTGGAGCCAGAGATGGGCGCACTATTTACGTAGATATTTCACCAGCGCCAGAATCGCGATGATCACCAGAACGAGGATCACCAGCCACCAGATTCCCATGCCGACCATCATGCCGCCGTCCATCATGTCTTTTTCCTTATGTCTAAGCTTTGCTAATACTTGTAAAAACCACTGGCCCACCAACTTCCGGGATAGGCGATAGGTTCAAGCGATCGGCAGGTGAAAAAAGGGCGGAGCCTCATTGAGAGGCGCCGCTCTTTTTCATTAGCAGCAACCGGAACGGCTCTCGGGCTCGGAGACTTTCTGGACGAGATCCGCCGTCTCTGCCCCTTCTGCTTCGCGTGCCACATCGGCCTGAGCTACCATCCCACAGCACTTACCCTCACTGTCGATCACGACGGCACGGCGCACCTGGCGCTCCTCCATCTTGTTGCAGCAGGACGAGACCTCCTCGTTTGCCGTCGTGGTGAGCACGTCCGTGGACATGACGTCCGAAACGGCGGTCTCACCGGATTTGCCTTCGGCCACGGCCCCGCAGCAGATGTCGCGATCGGTTACGACCCCGATCGGTTCGCCCGCATCGTTGACGACGGGCAAGGCCCCGATGGACTGCTCGGCCATCAGCTTGGCCGCGTCCTGGATGGTGGTGTTCCCCCCACAGCAGGTGGGGTTGCCTGTCATAATGTCCTGAACTTGCATGTCTTGCTCCTCTGCTGAGTGCCGGGACAAACCACTGCGGCCGGGACGACGTTCCATAGTTGCCTCGGCGTCGGCGACGGACCGCGGGTTGACAGGCTCGTGAGTGATTTCCGCCCGTGCCCGGTAGACAGGCGCCCCGTCCGATCCTACATCCGACCCATGCGCCTCTGGCTTCGCCTTTTCTCGCTCTGCCTCTCGCTTGCCCTTCTGGGCGGCGTGATGATGCATGACACGGCCGGCGCCCGGATGTCGTTCGACATGGCGGCCTCGGCGGTTGCCGACGCGCAGGACGATCTCTGCCCTGCTTGTGATCAGAATGCGAGCGAGCAGCTGGTCTGCGATCTCGACTGCACCGCGCCCCTGTTGTCGACCGAAGGGTCATCCGAGATCCTGCCGCAGACCGTTGCCGCGCGCAGCATGACACGTTCGGACGATACGGCGCTGCGAACCCGTCGACCGGGTTTCGATCCCGCCCCCCCACGAACCACCATCCTGAGCTGACCGGCCGCACCTCATAGGTGACGGCCCGGTATCGCCGTGCCTGTCCGATCTGGACTGGCAGGCCCTCAACCGACCGATCCCTTCTCAGGATACCTCCCATGACTGCCCTTACCGCACGCGCGCTCTCGCGTCGTCGCGTCCTGTCCTCCGGCCTGGCCGTGCTGGGCGCGACGATCCTTGCCCCCGGCTTTGCCCGATCAGGCCCGTCGCTGGCACTCGACTCCACTAATGCCCTGGCCTTCGATGGCTCCACCATCCTTGCCGCCACGCCCGACGGGCTGCTGCGGCACGACGGCAAAAGCTGGACGAAGCTCGGCGACGTGGGGCCGCCCAACAGCCTTTCGACCCACCCGTCCCGCCCGGGCGTGATCTACGCCGGATGGCAGGACGGCAGCCTGCGCCGCAGCGATGACGGTGGCGCAAGCTGGACCGCGGCGGATGCCGGACTGCCCGGTGCGCCGATCCTGTCCCTCACCATGGCTGCGCATGCACCCGACACCCTTTATGCCTCTCTCGAAGGCGACGGGCTGTGGCGCAGCGAGGATGACGGCGCGACGTGGGCGTTCGTCATGGACCGCCCCTATCTCAACGGTGCCGAGCATGACGTGCTCAGTCTTGTCTCGGTCGCCAACGAGACCGGGATGGGCGGCATCTGGCTCTATGCGGGCACGCAGGCCGGGCTGACGCGGGTGCCGGACTGTTTCTGCCGCTGGCAGGACGTCGTCGCGGGTGACGCGATGGATGCATTGGTCGCGGGCGACGCGCCTGCCAATGCCGAAACGCTGCCCAAGGGCGAGCCGGTCACGATCCTCGCCCTGGCACCCGATACGCCCGAGCGCCTTCTCGCGGCGCTGCCATCGGGGCTGTGGCTGTCGACGGATGCCGGGGTGAACTGGGCGCAGGCCACCCCTGACCCCGTCACCGCTCTGGCCGTCGATCCCGTCGACCCGCTGCACGTGCTGACTGCCGATGCCACCGGGCTGCGCGTCTCACGCGACGGCGGAACCACCTGGACCTCCTTCGATCAATCCAAGGACAGCTGACATGAACCGCAAACTTCTTACGGGCTCCGCCCTTGCCCTGGTCGCCGCTTCCGCCATCGGCATCGCGACCTTCACCACCGCCGAAACCGACGTCGTGGCCGACACGCCGAGCGAAGCCGCCGAAGCCGCCGTCCCTGCCGCGCGACAGATGACGATCTGGCGCGATCCGAACTGCGGCTGCTGCGATGCCTATGCCGATTACATGGAGGAGAACGGCTACCACGTGACGCGGATCGACGACCGCGACTTCGACAAGCGCTCGATCGAGGCGGGTGTGCCCGAGCAGGGCCTTGGCTGCCACCTGGCGCAGGTGGACGGCTACTATGTCAGCGGGCTGGTCCCGGCCGAGATCGTGGAACGCCTGACCACGGAGCGCCCCGAGATCACCGGCATTACCCTACCCGGCATGCCGATGAACGCCCCGGGCATGGCCGGCAAGAGCGGCACGCTCAAGACCTACGCCTTCGCAGGCGACGACATCACCGTGTTCTCGGATGAGTGAATGCATGGAGGGCATGATGTCGATGATGAGCGGGCCGATGATGGGTGCCATGATGGCCGGAGGCGGTCTCATTCTCCTGCTGGTGCTGACCCTGATCGTGCTGAGCCTGATGGCGCTGGTCAAATTCCTCAGGAGCCCGCGATGAAACGCGGGCTGGTCATCGGCGTGGCCTCGGCTCTGCTCGGCGCCGCCGCGATCGCGGCGGTGGCGCAGGGGCTAATGGAGGAAGACGGGCAAGACACGGCTGCGACCTCGCAGGAGGTCGCAGGGCTCTCCATCCTCGGGGAGCCGGTCACCCGCGACATGGTCGACCAAGGGGGCAAGATTTATGCCGAGAGCTGCGCCGCCTGTCATGGCGCAAAGCTCGAGGGTCAGCCGGACTGGCGCCGTCGGACGGAGGACGGGCGCATGCCCGCGCCGCCGCACGACGACAGCGGCCATACCTGGCACCATGCCGACCGGGACCTGTTCACGATCACCAAACATGGCGTCGGCGCGGTGGTGCCGGGCTACGAAAGCGACATGCCCGCCTTCGAGGGGCTGCTGAGCGACGAGGAGATCGAGGCCGTGCTGGCCTATCTCAAGACCAGCTGGTCGACACGCGAGCGCGGCTTCCAAGCCGAGGTCTCGGCCGGCGCCGAGGGCAAACCATGAGCGCGGCGGAACAGGAACCGCGCAAGCGGCCCCGTGGTCGGGTATTGGTGCTTCTTCCGGCAGCGATGTTCGCTACACTCGCGGCGGCGTTCTACTGGGGCCTCATGAACTCCGACGACCGGCTGCCCTCGGCCCTGACCGGCAAGGCGGTCCCCGAGTTCGACCTGCCTCCCATCGAAGGCCGCGAGGAGGGCCTGTCCACGGCGGACCTGCAAGGCGAGGTGTCGATCGTCAACGTCTGGGCCTCCTGGTGCGTGCCTTGCCGGGTCGAGATGCCGCTTCTGGTCGAGCTGGCCGCGCGTGATACGGTCCCGATCCATGGCATAAACTACAAGGATGCGCCGGATGCGGCGCTTCGTTTTCTCGACGAGACGGGCGATCCCTACACCCGCGTCGGAGCCGACCGCTCCGGGCGCGCCTCGCTCGACTGGGGGGTCTACGGGCTTCCGGAAACCTTCGTCATCGATGCACGCGGCCGCGTTGCCTACAAACATGTCGGTCCGTTCGACCGCCGCGCGCTGGAAGAAGAAATTCTGCCGGTTGTGCGCCAGCTTCAAACGGAGAACAGGACATGAGCGAGCGATCGACGAACGCGATCGGGGCATTCCCCGCACGCCGGTTTCCCGGCCTGGGCAGGCGTGGATGGATGCTGGTGGCGCTGGCCGTCATCGGCACTGGCATGGCCCTGAACTGGGGCTGGCTCACCGCCATCGGTGCAGCCCCTCTGATCCTGAGCTTTGCCCCCTGCGCCGCGATGTGCGCGCTGGGGCTCTGCATGCGCGGGGACTCGTCCGCCTGCGCCAACAAGACCGATCCGGCAAGCAAGCCGGACGTTTCAACTGACTGAACCCCACTCCGAAAGGACAAAACATGAAGATCACCACCAAGTTCGGCGGCGCCATCGCTCTTTCCCTGATCGCTTTCGCGCCGATGGCCTACGCCCAGGACACCACCCCGGCAGAGCCGCAGGAAACAACGAAGGAAGGCGGCCACATGGGCGGCGATATGGCCGGAATGCAGGGCATGTCCGGCATGCAAGGCATGGAAGGCATGGAAGGCATGGAAGGCATGATGCCGATGATGATGAAGCACATGCAGGCCTGCATGGAGATGATGGAGACGATGAACACCCACATGCAGGACCACCACGACCAGGCCGATCAAGCCGATCAGGGCTGATCGAAGGCTCGCCCGGGTTTCGGCCCGGGCGAGCCAAACAGAAAGACAGACAGATGCCCCCTTCCTCTCCTGACAGATTTCGCAAGCGGCTGCGCGTCCTCCTTTGGAGCGGAGCCGCCGTCCTCACCTTTGCCACCGCCGGGCTGCTGGTCCTGCGAGATCAGGCCGCGCCCGCACAGGTCGTCTACAGCGGCGAGGCGGACATCCGGTCCGACTTCGAGCTTGTCGACCACACGGGACGCCCGGTCACCGAGGCGGATTATGCCGGCCGCTGGCAGCTCGTGTTCTTCGGCTTCACCAACTGCCCCGATGTCTGCCCGACGACGCTGGCCTACATGGCCACCACCCTCGACCTGCTGGGCGAGGACGCGGACCGGGTCGCGCCGCTCTTCATCACCGTCGACCCCGAACGGGACACGCCGGAGGTCATGGCGAATTACGTCACGAACTTTCACCTACGACTGGTGGGGCTGACGGGAAGCCCCGCTCAGGCCGCGGCGGCCGCGCAGAGCTTCAAGGTCTATCACGAGCACATGGCGGACGCGCAGGCACCGGACGGATACACCATGGCTCATGCCGGGCACATCTACCTGATGCGCCCCGATGGCCGGTTCGAGGCCGTCTTTCTCGAGGGGGATCAGCCGCCTGAAGATCTCGCCGAGGAAATCGAGATGCGTCTGAACCAGGAGGGGCGCAGCTAATGCGACACGCAATCCTCATCTCCATGATGGCCGCCTTGTTTGGCTCGGCAGCCTTGGCCGATCACCCTGGAGAACGGTTGAACGAGGTCACGGCCGAAAAGGAGCCGGGCTTCGAGGCGATCTCCCGGCCCGGACCCGGTCTCGACCTCGTCACCATGAACGGGGAAAAACTCGGTCTGGAAGACTTCGCCGGACGCATCCTCGTAATCAATTTCCGTCCGGTATCCTGCACCGAGGTCTGCGACGCGCAGCATCAGCGTCTGGCGAAGGCGGTCACTTCGCTTAATTCAAGCCCCATGCGTGAGATGGTTAGCTTCGTGACCGCGGTCGAGGATGAAGCGAACATCGACATGCGCGACGCCGAGAACTGGTCGATTGTGCGGTCGCAGGGCGGTCTTGAGGGTCTCGAGGCGCGGCTTGCCGCCGGGTCCGAACGCTCGGCCGATGAGCCGATGCTCTACATCTTCGACCGGCAGGGCCGCCATGTCGGCATCTTTCATGGGACCGATTTCGAGCCGCTCAATCTCCTCATGCATATCAACGGGCTGACCAACGCGCATCCGCATCCGGAGCCCGAAGGCTTCCTCGACAAGGCATTGGGGTGGTTCAAATGACGGTGGCGACGTCCGCGCGCATCGCGGCAACCCCGGACTGGCTGGGGGTCCTGCGGCGCTATTTCCTGTTTTCTCTCATCGGCCATCTACTCTGGGAGGTGGCCCACATCCCGCTCTATACGATCTGGACCGAGGGCAGCGCCGGCGAGATAATTTTCGCCATCGTGCACTGCACGGGTGGCGATCTAATGATCGCCTTCAGCACCCTGCTCGTGGCGCTGTTCCTGTTCGGACGGTCAGAGTGGCCAAGGCAGCGGTCAATCCCGGTGCTCATGGCCACCGTGGTGATGGGCGTGGGCTACACCATCTTCAGCGAGTGGCTGAACATCGTCGTGCGGGAGGCATGGGCCTATCGCGACATCATGCCGGTGATCCCGGTCATCGACGCGGGCCTGACGCCGTTCCTGCAATGGCTCGTCGTGCCCACGGCGGCCTATCTCGGCGCCACTTCCCCGCGCGCGTGGCGGAGGTGAATGATGCCTGACATCCAGACCCTCGGCCTTCTTGCCGCCCTCCTGGCCGGCACGGTGTCTTTCCTGTCGCCTTGCGTCCTGCCGCTGGTGCCCGGCTATGTCTCCTACATCGCCGGGCGCACGGGACCTGGCAAGGCGCCAAGCCGGGCCGCCATGATCTGGTTGAGCGTCTGCTTCGTCCTGGGGTTCTCGACGATCTTCATCGCGCTCGGCGCCTCTGCCACGGCGCTCGGGCAGGCCCTGCTGCGCTGGCGCTTTGAGCTGAACATCCTCGGTGGGGCAATCGTCGCGCTGTTCGGTCTGCTCATGCTGGGTGCGGCCCGTATCCGTGCGCTGGAGCGCGACCTGCGCTTCGATCTCGACATTCCCGGCGGGCAGCCCATGGCGTCCTATGTCCTCGGCCTCGCTTTCGGCTTTGGCTGGACCCCATGCATCGGGCCGATCCTCGGCGCGATCCTCACGGCGAGCGCCATGCAGGCTACCATGGGTGAAGGCGTGGCGCTTCTGGCGGTCTACTCGGCCGGGCTTGGTGTGCCCTTCGTGCTGGTCGCCGCCTTCATCCAGCAGGCCGGCACAAGACTTCGCTCGATCCGCGGCATGGGGGGCGGGCTGCACAAGATCGCCGGGGCGGTCATGGTGCTGATGGGGCTCGCGATGATGACCGGCCAGCTGACCGTCTTTTCCTACTGGTTGCTCGAGACATTTCCGGCCTTGGGGACGATCGGATAGGCAACGGACTACGGTGGCATCATGCGAAGTCTGCACCGGGAAACGGTATGCGCATTCAATCTCGAGACAAAGCAGGCTTTTCTCCGAGGGCCTTTGCAGCCGTAGCGCAGTTCGAGCGCTCGCGGCGAACGGCAGAAAGGCCCGCTCTCTGGGCCTTGTTCTTGGCAGCGTTGAAGGTCCGTTCTGAGCGCAAGCTGTGAAAGGCTCCTTTTCGCTCTTCGTCTGGTGAGGTTGAACGCCATCGCCGATGAACAAGCCTTTCGATAGGCTTCGTGTGAATGCAGATCATTTGTCCCTTACCTATTGGGCAAGAGGTCTCCGAGCGAACCGGCAGGCCCCGGAATTCAACGTCCGCCGATGTGGGGCCAATGACGATGCAGATCGTTGACCATGACGGCGTGACGATGATCGGCAGTGCCGTGCTCCTGGAGGTGCGGATGCTCGGGGGCGAGGTCCGGGTGGGTGTGTGATCGCGCCTCTTCTTCGATCGAGGGCCAGAACGTCAGAGCGGCCACGACGCCTGCGCCGGCAAGGCTGGCCATTACGAGAAAGGTCGCATCAAGCCCCAATTCCGCGCCCATCCACCCCGCGAGCGGATATGTGAGCAACCAAGCGGCGTGCGACAGGGAAAACTGCGCAGCAAATATGGCCGGTCTGTCGTCGGGGAGCGCCGAGCGGCGCAGCAAGCGTCCGGCCGGGGTCTGCACGAGGCTGTAACCGAAGCCGAGTGCGAGCCACAGTGCGATCAGGGCCGTGAACGAGCCTACAAGCGGCCCGAGCGCCATTCCGGCAACCAGAAGCCCGCTTCCCCAGAGCATCGCCGGGCGGTCGGGCACGTGATCGAGCAGGCGGGGCAAGGCCAGTGCGGCCACGACCGAGCCGCCTCCGAACGCCGCGAGCGCCAGGGCGACCTCCGTCTCGGCCAGCCCGAACCCTGCCTGAACGATCACGACCGTGTTGACGATGACCATGGCGCCCGCGGCTGAAACCGCGAGGTTGAGGGCAAGGAGGCCCCGCAGCCGTGGTGTCGCCAGATAGAGGCGCAGGCCTCGGGTCGTGCGATCCCAGATGCTTCTGGGCGGGCCCGGCACGGCGGTGGGCAGCGTCACCGTCATGACCAGCGCCGCCGAGGCCAGAAAGCCGATGACGGTTCCACCGAACAGGACCGGAAAGCTCACCATCGTCAGGAGAGCGGCCGCGAGCATCGGGCTGGCCAGATTTTCCAGATCATAAGCGAGGCGCGAGAGCGACAGCGCCCGGGTATAGTCCGCCTCGCCGGGCAGGACGTCGGGGATAGTCGCCTGAAAGGTTGGAGTGAAGCCAGCCGAAGCGGCCTGAAGCAGGAAGATCAGCAGATAGACCTGCCATGCCTCCGTCACGAAGGGCAGTGCCAGGGCAACGATGGCCCGGCAGAGGTCGAGTGCAACCAGCATGGCCCGGCGCGGCACGCGGTCAGCCAAGGCCGAGGCAATGGGGGCAAGCGTTACATAGGCGATCATCTTGATCGCCAGCGCCGTGCCCAGCACGATGCCGGCCCGGTCGCCTGCGATATCCCAAGCCAGCAGGCCAAGGGCGACTGTGGCAAGTCCCGTGCCCACGAGCGCGATCACTTGTGCCGCGAAGAGGTGCCGGTAGGTGCGGTTCGCGAGAACGCTCAGCATGGCGGGCCTATAGCAGCTTCGCCAATGCCCGCAGTTCGTCGAGGTCACCTTCTCCATTGCCCAGACAATGATCGATGTGATCGTGGATCAAGGTGCGCTTCGCCGCCGTGATGGCCCGTTCGACAGCTTGCATCTGCGTTGCAATCTCGGTGCAGGAGCGCCCTGTTTCCAGCATGCCTATGACGTGACGCAGATGGCCTTCGGCACGTTTCAGCCGGGTAATCAGGGCGGGATGGGTTGCATGGATATGGGGGTCTGTCATATCAGTCCAGTATCCCCCCCGGGGGGATCTGGCAAGTGTCGTGACCGCGCGATGCCTGAATGACCGAGGGGAGCAGAGACGAGGTGTTCGGCAGGATCATTCTTACCATCGGCCTCGTGGCTTGGCTGGTCGCGCCCTTGGGCGTGGCGGCGTCTCATGGCGCGGCACAGATCATCGCGTCGCTCACGAACGATGATCATACTGTCGGGGCCGCACCCCATGCCGAAGCCCCCGCGCCGGTGCTGCACGATGCGACGGATCATGATCATCCTCTTCTGGCGATCCTGGCCGACCGGCAGGCGTCGCTCCGACTTCCAATGCCCCTGCCTTTGCCACGTGTCGGGCAGCCCGTGATGGCGCGAACACCTGAGAGGCCACGCCGCCCTCCGAGAGACTTGGCCGTCTGATCCATCGCAATCGGCAGTTCTTCTCTACAGGACATTCAATGAGACAAACCCCAATGCGCCCCCCGTCGCGGCGCAGCGGCACCCGTCAGGCCCTGAGCCTGTTCGGTTTTGCCGTAGCCTTGATGTTGCTTTCGCAGGCCGCACAGGCACATGCCGTCACCCTTGGCGACAAGGGCTATATTCAGGAAACCACCGGAACGCATCTCATCCCGTTTCTCTATCTGGGCGCCAAGCACATGGTGACCGGCTACGATCACATCCTGTTTCTTCTGGGGGTGATCTTCTTCCTTTACGGGATGAAGCAGATCTCGACCTATGTGAGCCTCTTCGCCATCGGGCATTCGACGACGATGCTGGCGGGCGTCTATTTCGACATCGGCATCAACAGCTACATCGTCGACGCGATCATCGGCTTCTCGGTCGCCTACAAGGCGCTCGACAATCTCGGAGCCTTTCGGGTGTGGTTCGGTGTCCAGCCGAGCACGAAGGCCGCGACGCTGATCTTCGGGTTCCTGCACGGCTTCGGCCTTGCCTCCAAGATCATCGACTACGACATATCGCCCGACGGGCTGGTGCCCAATCTTCTGGCCTTCAATCTCGGCGTCGAGATTGGCCAGTTGCTCGCTCTTGCTGCGATCCTCGTCGTGATGACGCGCTGGCGTGCCAGCCCCTCCTTCGCGCGGCAGGCCTATGCCGCGAACGCTCTCATGATGACCGCCGGATTTGCCCTGATGGGGTTCCAGATCGCCGGCTTCCTCGTCGCCTGATTTACGGGAATACTTCATGCAACATCGTTTCGACGACCGGGACAGCGCGGTCTCGCCCCTGCGCGCGACACCGCGCTACGAGACCAACTCCATGCCCGGCCAGACCGCCGCTCACGTCGAGGGTTTGCACGCCGGCTCTTCGGGCCTGCTGAGAACCACGCTGGGGGCCGCAGCCGCGGCGGGTGCGATCCTGCTTCTGTTCTGGCTTCCGGCCGAATACGGGATCGACCCTACCCGAGTTGGCCGTCTGCTCGGGCTGACGGAAATGGGCGAGATCAAGCAACAGCTCTACGCAGAAGCCGAGGCCGAAGACGCGGCGCTTTCGGCCGCTACCCCGACCGGCCGGCCAGAGGCCACGAGCCCGGATCTCGCCATGCGGCTGGATGCCATCGAAGCGCAGCTCGCCAACCTCGTGTCGGCCCTCCAGGGCCCGTCCAGTGACGCAACTCCACAACCAGGTCAGATCATCGACGACTCTGCCTGGGACAGCGATGCGACGCCTCCGCCCACCATCACGCCCACCGCGCGCCCCGAACCCGCGTCTATCGCTTGGACGGACGAAGCCTCCTATACGCTCGCACCGGATGAAGGGATCGAACTCAAGCTTTTGATGAACGAAGGCGCGACAGCGGAGTTCGAGTGGACTGCGAATGGATCGGTCCTGAACTTCGACACGCATGGCGAGGGTGCCGGCGAGACGGTCAGCTACGAAAAAGGCCGCGCCACACCCAGTCAGGCCGGACGCCTGACCGCCGCATTTGATGGCAGCCACGGTTGGTTCTGGCGAAACCGGACCGAAGAGCCCGTGACGGTCACCCTCCGGGTCCGGGGGGACTACGCCGAACTGCAAGTTCCATGAGCAACGGCCACTGGCGGCACCCGATGCGTCGCCAGTGGCCTTGATGCCCCAAGTAATGATTCACCTAACGAAGAAGAGGGCCGAAACTTGAATTCCAGGGAAGTGCCGCGAACCTCGGCTTCAGTTTGCATTGCAGGCGGTAAACAAGGCACAGCGAGCGCCTGCTACTCACGTGAACTACCAGTGGCTTTGCAGATGCAGCACTGCCTGAGCGCCCGCAGCGAATAGCAGGTTAGCCCGCATAGCGGGCTTCGGCTCAGACCGCAGCGAAGATCAGCTTCCCGCCCTTCTCATGTGTTGTGGCGAACGGCCTCAGTTGGCTTGACCAATGGCCGTTTGGCCGATGACAGCGCAGTGAAGGGGCAGTGCCTGGACTTGCACAGGTGTTCAGATGCTGACCATATGCGCCCGATGGCTCGCCTCCTTGCACTCTGTCTGTTCCTGATCGGGCTCTTGGCCCAATCGGTGCCCATCGCCGCCATGGCGATGCCAAGCATACATGAGGACTCGGCAATGGTCACGATGGCCGATTGCGCGGGCTGCCCGGAGGAGGCGATGTCGAAGGGCAATGCCTGCCAAGGCGTCGGTGGATGTGCGTCCGTAACAGCCGCGATTGACATACCATCCCTCGAGTGGCCGTTCATGTCCCCCATCCGGGAGGCCCGGCGCGTGTTCGACGACGCTTCGCCAAGCGGAGGTTGGCCGGCTCCGCCGCTGGAGCCACCCCGCCGCCTGATTTGAAGCCGCCCGCCTGTCTTGAGGCGGGCTAACACCGCGCGCATCGTGCGGCATTTTCTGATCAGGAATTTCCATATGACCCATCTCACGGGCCTTTCTCGCAGAGGCTTCCTCTCTGGCGCTGCGGCGCTGAGCAGCGCTGCGGTTCTGCCGAATGCCATCGCAGCCGGACCACAGATCGAGCTGACCGCCATGCGCGCGCAGGCGCAACTGCTTGCCCCGCCGCGCCCGGCGACGCCGGTCTGGAGCTATGGCGGCGCCCTTCCGGGCCCAGAGCTCCGCTTCAGGCAAGGTGACCGGCTCAGCCTGCGCGCGCGAAACGACCTCGACGCGCCAACCAGCATTCACTGGCACGGGATGCGCGTGCCTAACGCTATGGACGGTGTCGCGCATCTCACGCAGCCACCGATCTCCCCGGGCGGCGACTTCCTCTACGAGTTCGACCTGCCCGATGCCGGCACCTACTGGTATCACCCGCATATGGGCGGCGCCGAACAGCTGGGTCGGGGCCTCGCGGGCGCGCTGGTGGTCGAGGAAGAGACGCCGATCCGCGTCGACCGCGACCTCGTCTGGATGCTACAGGATTGGCGGCTCGACCACAGTGGCGCGATTGTGCCCGGCTTCGACGGCATGCATGATGCGATGCATGGCGGCCGGATCGGCAATCACGTGACGCTGAACGGCCGGCCTGCGCCGCGCATCGCGGTCGAGCCGAACGAGCGGCTGCGGCTCAGGATCGTGAACGCCGCCACCGCCCGGATCTTCGCGCTCGATTTCGGCCCTCTTGCGCCGGTCGTCGTGGCGCTCGACGGGCAGCCGGTCGCGCCGCATGCGCCCAAGGGCGGCGCGCTGCTCATCGGGCCGGGGATGCGCGCCGACATCGTGCTCGACGCGACCGGCGCCGCGGGCGCTGCGGTGCCGGTGCGCGATCTCTACCGGAGCGACGCGGCCTACGAGGTCGCCACGCTGGCGCATGGCGACACGCCGCTGCGCGCCAGCGCCCCGAACTGGGACATGGCGCTGCCGTCCAACCCGCTGCCCGAGCCCGATCTCGCATCTGCGATGCGCCACGAGGTCGTCTTCAACGGCGGCATGATGGGGCAGATGATGATGGGCGCGGAGGCCCCCGCGATGATCGAACAGATGCGGCAGGGCCGGATGTGGTTCGTCAACGGTCGCGCCTCGGAGGGCCATGACGGCCCGGCCCTGATCGAGGCCAAACGCGGCAGCTCGCAGCTGATCGCGATGGAGAACCGCACCGGCTGGTGGCATCCGATCCACCTGCACGGCCATGTGTTCCGCGTGATCTCGCGCGATGGCCGGCCGACCGAACACCGCGAATGGCGCGACACCGTGCTCATGGCCCCCGAGGAGCGCGTGGAGATCGCGTTCCGGGCCGACAACCCGGGCGATTGGATGCTGCATTGCCACGTCCTCTCCCACCAGGCCGCTGGCATGGCGGCCCTCATCCGCGTCACGGACGCGGCCTGATCCAAACCAGGAGATTTCAAATGAAGACCATCAGGACATTCGCCACCGCCACGCTGCTCAGCTTCACCGCCCTGCCGGTGCTCGCCGGGACGATGACGCTCTACAAGGATCCGAATTGCGGCTGCTGTGCGGCCCATGCCGAATACCTGCGCGAAAACGGCTTCGAGGTGGAGATCGTCGAGACCTACGACCTTGCCAGCGTCAATGCCGAGGCCGGCGTTCCCCTCGGCCAGCAGGGCTGTCACACCGCGCTGATCGACGGCTATGCGGTCAGTGGCCACGTGCCCGCCGACATCCTGTCGCGCTTTCTTTCCGAAAAGCCCGAGGCGGTCGGCCTCAGCTTGCCCGGCATGCCGATGGGCGCGCCCGGCATGGGCGATGATCCGGAGGCCGAGCTCGACGTCGTGATGATCGACGCCGAGGGCATGGCGATGCCCTATCCGGCGAAGTGACGCCCTTCCGGCCGGCGCATCCCCGCGCCGACCCTTCTTCGACGAATGGAGGGCCGGATGATGGGACCTGAGATGAGGACCGCCATGGGCGGATGGATGATGTTCGGCATGGGGGCGGTCTGCCTGCTCGCCGTGCTGGCCCTCCTGCTCGCCGTGGCGGCGCTGATCAAGTATCTTCGTAGCCCAGGAGGGTAGCCATGGCACGACGTGGAGCAGCGCTTCTCGTGACCGCTTCGGGCGTCGCGGTGCTGCTGGGCGCCGGCGCGCTCACGTTCTGGCCCTCGGCCGGTGACGCGACCGAGCACGGCCGCCAGCTCTACCTCGACAATTGCGCGTCCTGTCACGGTGCCGAACTTGAGGGCCAGCCCGACTGGCGCCGGCCGCTGCCCTCGGGCCGCCTGCCCGCCCCGCCGCATGACGCAAGCGGCCACACCTGGCATCACCCCGACCGGGTATTGCGCGAGATCATCCTGCGCGGCACGGCGGCGATGGTCAGCAACGGCTACGAGAGTGACATGCCGGGCTTCGAGGGCTTGCTCCCCGAGGCCGAGGTCGAGGCGATCCTCGACTATTTGAAGTCGGAATGGCCAGAGCGCGAACGCGCACATCAGGCGCGCGTCACCGCCGCCGACGAGGCCGCCGGCGGCTGACCATGGCCCCGGGTGGCGTCTTCTGCGGGCGTCGGCCCGTTGCCGTCCTGTTCAGCTGTGGTGGTCCATCCCGTGCTGGTCCGGGCTGTAGGGGTTGCCCGCCCTCGGGTAGAGGTAGACCTTCGTGCCCATGGGGACCTTCTTGTAGGGCTCAATGACGTGGTCGTTCACCAGCCGCGCGCAGCCGTTCGAGACCGCCTGTCCGATCGTCGAGGGCTGGTTCGTGCCATGAATGCGCAAAAAGTGTCCTCTCTGCCAATACCGCGCTGCATTCCTGGCCAAGCAATTGGCAGGGCCATTCCGGATTGGGGCTCCCTCTACCCTTTCATAGCAATAAAGACCCCGCTCGGCCCACGGCGGAGCGGCTTCGAGAAATGGAAATGATTGCACGACCGAGAACGCGCTTCCTGCTCCCAGTTGCGGAATTGTCCAGCGTCCCAATCCGCTCGCCACGCATTTTCAACCCAGAGTCCTACTGGCCGTTCCGTCAAACTCTCCACGCATAGGAACTAAATTCGATCTGTCGGAAGCTCAGTCACTTCACTTAGGGACTGACCTCCCTGAAGGGCAGGCTCGCCTCGGTGAACCTGAGTGTTTTGGGGCCGCTGGACTTCCTGAGGCGCCCGGCTTCGGAAGGGAGAGGCATTGTGCGGGGCTCCATCCTTCCTATGTCATTCCGCAAAAACCAACAGGAGGAGGATAACATGAAGACCCCCAGTGAGCTGCGGGCTTTGCGGGCAGAACTTGTAGAACGCCGGAACGTCGAGCTCTATCGTCTGGACGTTCACAACGATGCTCGGCTGGCCCGGATCGCGGATGTTCAGCTCTCCATTCAGGCCGTCGACGACGCGCTGCGCGAGGCAGCGCCCGGGGAGCCAGTTAGGCATTCGGGGTAAATTCTGCGTAGATCTACCAGTTCGCGTTATAGTCCTTGCTGGAGCTCTGGGCGGCCGAGGAACAGGTCCCCCGGCCAAGGCCCAGATGCGCCCGGCGCATCGATGGCGTCCCTGGGATAGACCCTTGCGCCGGGTGCCGGGATCGTCGCCGACATCTGCGCGCCCATAAGCCGAAACCCATTTGGCATGTGTCCGGGCACCCCCCCGGCGACCGGACCAGGGGTCGGCCCCTCGTGCGCGCGTTGTCAGAAAGAGGCGCCCTTCGGGGAGGGGCGGTGATCTAATCCGCGATCTCCAACCGTTTTTGCAGATCCTCCCGCAGCGACCTGCGGCTGCGGCGACCGGTGATCTGCTCGGCCATGACGGTGGTCGGCTTCAGCCTGCGCTCGTCTTCCTCCCCCACGAGTTCGTAGCTGCGCCGGGCGCCCACCAGCAGACCACGCGCGGCCGTGGCCGCCACCACGGTCACCTCGACCACTCTCACCCGATCAATCGTGACGTTTTCCGGCGCGCCCGAGAGGGCCCGCTCGAGCAGCACGCCGACCTCGCCGATGCTTTCATGGTCTCCGGTGCTGAGCGGCCCCTGGTTCGTCGCCTCTTTCGGGTTCGCTTGCTCTCTGTCGGTGAGTTGTGAGCGCTCCGTCACGTTGACGAGGTGCTGCTGATCCTCCGTTTTCAAAGTCAAAAGCACGTCGAGCACGTAAATCGGCTCCAGCCCGAGATTGGATATGAAGCACTTGGCCGAAAGGCCCGCCCCCGCGCCTTGGGTGATCAAGATGCAGGGCCGCCGCTGCCTGAGATAGCTGAACAGGAAGATGCTGAGATAGACGACCCAGACCACCAGCATCGCCGCGTTGACGATCAGGCCCAGCATGTCGGTATGGCTTGTCACCCACTCCATTGAGCCTCCGCTTGCTTGCCGATGGGTAAGCAAGCGAGAAAGGAGGAGCCGAGTTCCGAGGGCAAGCGACACGGCAAGGACGGGGGGCGGCAAGCGGGTTGGCCGATCCCTCCTGAACGCTGCGACCAGATTTCCGCTCCAAACCCGGTTATTCCGGGGTTCGAAGCGGCGCAGGGGCGGCACGCATCAACTGCCTGATCCCGTGCCCCGGAGTCCTGTCCCGCTCCAATCCACGGGGTCCACGAAGAGGCCGAACCAGACCGACCAGAGACCCAGCCCGACGAAGAGGGCTCCCAGGAGCCAACGCCGCGGCCGCAACCAGTTCGCGAGCCGGTCGAGCGGCCCGGCGAAGCGCGGCGCGACGGCGAATGGAAACAGCGGCGCCGTCAGTGCCAGCGCGAAAACCGCCATCATCACGAAACCCGCCGCCGCGGACCCGCTGAGGCTGGCGGCCCCGATCAGGCCGAAGAGGATCGGCGCGGCGCAGGCCGGAATGTTCAGCCCGAAAGCCAGCCCCTGAAGCAGCGGGTTGCCAGCCAGCTTCCAGTGGCCCGGCGCCAAGCCGACCCGGCGCCGCAGCGCCCTGTCCCTCCGCGACAGGATCGCAGCGCCCAAGCCCAGGTAGACCGCCCCGAAGACCAGCCACATGCCCGTCTGCACGCCGATCAGCCTCTGTCCAAGCAGAACGACAAGACCTCCGAAGCCGCCCATCACGACGACCCTCGCCAGCAGGAAAACCAGTGCCGCACTCAGCCTCTGCGCAGCAGGCCGGCGTCGCTGCCCCTCAAGAAACAACGCATGCGCCCCGAGCGTGCAGGGCTCGACGAAGCCGAGCAGGCCGAGACCGAAGGCAGGCAGCAGCATCTGAAAGGTGATTTCCATAATGCAACGGTATCGTTGAAGCCAGAGGAGGATGCAAAGCCCCCTACTCGCCGGGGGCGCAGCTATGGAAGGACCGCAGCTCTATCTCGACAACGGCACCGCCCGCCACCGTGCCGAACTTGAAAGCCGGCAGGCTCGGCCTCGGGTCCCTGCCGGCCCCACCACAAGACGCGAGCGGCCACACCTGCCAGCACCCCGAGCGGGTGCTGCGCGAGCTTATCCTGCGCGGCCCCGCGGCGGTGGTGGCAATGGCTACGAGAGCGACGTGCCGGGCTTCGAGGGCCTGCTCGCCGAGGCCGAGGTCGAAGCGATCCTCGACTACCTGAAGTCGGAATGGCCCGAGCGCGAGCGCGCGCATCGAGCGCGCGTGACCGCAGCCGACGAGGCCGCCGGCGGTTGATCAGGGCTCCAGGCCGGCGCCCCAGCGGGCGTCGGCCAGTTGCTGCCCTGTTCAGCTGTGGTGGCCCATGCCGTGCTCGTCCGGGCTGTAGGGGTTGCCCGCCTTCGGGTAGAGAAAGACCTTCGTGCCCAGGGGGACCTTCTCGTAAAGCTCGATGATGTGGTCGTTCACCAGCCGTGCGCAGCCGTTCGAAACCGCCTGCCCGATCGTCCAGGGCTGGTTCGTGCCATGGATGCGCAAAAAGGTGTCCCGACCGTCGACGAAGAGGTAGAGCGCCCGCGCCCCGAGCGGGTTGTCGAGGCCGCCCGGCATGCCGTCCTCTGCATATTGCTCGTATTTCTCGGGCTCGCGCCGCACCATGGCCGGAGTCGGCTTCCAGCTCGGCCATTCCTTCTTCACCCGCACGACGTAGCTGCCGGCGTGATAGAGATCCGCGCGCCCGACGCCGACGCTGTAGCGGATCGCCCGGCCTTCGGGCAGCGTCCAGAAGAGCGCGAACTCGTCCGGCATCACGTGGATCTCGCCCGCGGGAATGCCTGGCGCGATATCGACCTCGTGCGGCAGGAACTCCTCGGGCAGCGCACCGCCTTCATGCGCCTGCGCCAGACCCGGCAGCCCGGCCAGTCCAAACCCGGCCATCTGTGTCAGAAACTGTCTTCTCTGCATGCCATTCGCCTCATGATTGACCGGTTGCGGCAGGCCACCGGCCATCCGGCTCTCTTGTCACCCTCAATACATATGACGGAAAACTCGGGCCCGAGACCAGACCCGAACGGCTCAGCTGTCTTCAGACAGGGGCGCCTTGCCCCCCATCACCTGAAGCATGAAGGAGCCTGAGGCGGTGATCGTGAGGAAGCCGTGGAACGCCTCGATGCCGGTGATGAAGCGCAGATGCCCATCCGGGTTCAGATCGCCGCGGCCCAGCGTGGTGAAGTTGACCAGCGAGAAATAGAAATAGTCCATGAAGCTCGGCGGCGGTGCATCGGCCGCCGAGGGCGTCAGGTCACCGAGTTGCAGGCCCCTGACGGCCCAGAAGAAGGCGAAAGTGTAAACCAGCGCCTCGATCACATGCGCCACGGTGATCGCGCTGACGGTCATGCTGAGATGACGGCCCCGGGCCTTCGCCGGACCTGATGCGATCGCGTCCGAGACCCGCTTGAGGGTGACATAGTGAATGGCGCTGCACAGCGCCACGACGACGGCGGATATGAGGATGGCCTGGATCATGCGCTCCCAAGCCGGCAACCGCCGGCCTGGTTCCGAATTTCACTCCCGGGCTTTCTCCAGCAGCGCGACCATTTCGCGGAACTTGGTGCGCTGCTCGTCCGGGTCACCTGAGAGGATCGCCGCCTCGAGGCAGTGATTGGTATGGTCCTCGATCAGCAGCCGCTCGACCGCCTTCAAGGCCGAGCGCACCGCCGCGGTCTGGGCCAGCACGTCGACGCAGTAGCGGTCCTCCTCGACCATGCGGGAGATCCCCCGGACCTGGCCCTCGAGTCGCGCCAGCCGCTTCTGGATCGCCGCCTTGTTCTGCTTTTCCTGCACGCTTTGTCCTCCCCCGCCGGGAACCTCGCGTCACCGGGACGGTTCCCACCATACCCTATGTAGGTATCCCGTAGCCGTTTCGCACCTCCGGAAGACCGTCAGGCGAGTAACGATACAGCAGAAAGGTCCGCCCATGAGCCATGATCGTCACCAGCACGGGCATCACCATGACCTTCCCGGCGACCGCAGCGCGACTGACCCGGTCTGCGGCATGTCGATCGATGTCGAGACCGCGAAGCATGTTTCCGAGCACGAGGGCGAGACCTTCTATTTCTGCTCGGCCAAGTGCCGCGAGAAATTCGAGACGCGGCCCGAGATCTTCCTCGACCCGGCGCTGAAGACCGCGCCGCCCGAGCGCCAGGACGAGATCTACACCTGCCCGATGCATCCCGAGATCGAGCAGATCGGTCCCGGCTCCTGCCCGATCTGTGGCATGGCGCTGGAGCCCAAGGGCATTCCGATGACCGAGGGGCCGAGCGAGGAATACCTCGATTTCCGCCGCCGCTTCGTGGTCGGCGCGGCACTCACGATCCCGCTCGCGGTCATCGCGATGGGCCGGCATTTCGCGCCCGAAACCTTTGCGATCATTTCCGCCTCCTGGCTCGACTGGATCGAGCTCATTCTCGCCAC